>Ga0209611_10011034_pt1 | contig 13142 bp, 9 predicted proteins | sample S1TSphgellanicum_3_FD_187693 | JGI IMG/M metagenome (GOLD analysis project Ga0209611, IMG submission 187693) | Host-associated microbial communities from peat moss isolated from Minnesota, USA - S1T2_Fc - Sphagnum magellanicum MG (SPAdes) (version 2) | ecosystem: Host-associated > Plants > Peat... | reverse complement strand
TCTGATGAGATTCTTGTTGGTGTTTGATCAGGAATCTCTGCTGAAGATCAAGCAAAGCTATTTGAGCCATACTCATTTGTGACATCAGGGTGGGTCGAAAAGAGTGGTGTTTCAGGGCTAGGATTAAGCATGGCAAAACGTTATGTAGAGAAAGTCGGGGGAAATATTGGCGTCAAATCTTCACTAGGCAAAGGGAGCACGTTCTTCTTCTCAATTCCCTTCCCTCTTGTTCCACGCAATGACAACAATAAACCTGAGGTTTTGCAATCAAACTTTGGGGCACTCCCACAATATGCTCCTGAAACTAATAGAATTTATGACGTTTCTATCACTCAAAAGTCTATTTCAAGACGACAGAAGAGTATGGAACTACAACTGAAGTTGGTGAAAGAGGAATCTGCCACCAAGCAAGCTGAAGAAAAGCAAAAGGAACTGGCACATAAACAAAGGAAAGTGTTACTTGTGGAAGACACTCGTATTAACAGGGTAGGGCTCCTCTCTTATACCTATTGTGGCAATGGGGATATTACTTATGGACTATGAATTTCTGCTGTTTTTCACTGACTTTTGTCTGCTTAGGATTCACAATGGGTGGGTTGCTAGTACTCACACAGTTGTGTTGTGCTGCTGGTTTTGCAGATAATATTGCGAAGAGTTCTACAGAATCTCAACCTACAGTGCGATGAAGCAGAGAATGGACAAGTAGCAGTAGATTTGCATGCACAAGGAAACTCATACGATCTTGTTCTCATGGATAAGGAGATGCCAGTCATGGATGGCCATGAGGTGAGTGAACATTCTCAGACTCTTAATTTTTTTTGTTGTGTACAGTCCAGGTGAAATGAGTTGGTTTCTCCTGTGAATAGTTCTGGATATATTGTTCTCAAAGTTTCTCTCACTATTGCAGGCTACAAGAAAGTTGCGGATGATGGGAGTGAAGACGCCTATCATTGCTCTCACTGGAAATGCATTGCAATCCGATCGAGAACTTTTCTTTGAAGCTGGAGTAAATGATTTCCAGACTAAGGCAAGCATCTTAGACAACATAAATTTTTTTTAAAATTTAAATCTACAGCTTTGGAGATTTGAAGTTTTTAATCATGTGTATGATATTGGTGTTGGGTTCATTAATATTTCTGCACAAGTGTGAAACATATATGAATGTCATAAAAAATGTGTTCTGTTTTTTCTTTGTTTTTCATGTGCAGCCTTTATCAAGAGACAAACTTGTACAGCTATTGATACGACATGGAGTTGAGAGTTCAGCATCAGCTATATAGCTGGTTAAAGTTGGAAAGTGTGTATATTTGTGCGATAGTCTTAGCTTTATTTTGATCCGTGTACCATACATCAGTCCTTTGTACATCGGATTAAAGAAATTGAAATTGATCAGAGAGATACAACATTGACATTCAGGTTTGAAGGTAGAATATTCGGCTAGGTGGAGCCAATTGCTCCAGAAATTTTGAAAACAATTCTTCAAACAATGCAAAATCAATTTTCCAACAAAGCAGTCTTTGTGAAAGTTCTGGAAAATTGCAGTCATGTTGGATTGTTGAATTTTTGCACATTTGTTCTTACCTCCAGGGGGTTTGGTAACTTGGTTGACTGCATAATATGATTGATCAGGTGTGGAAATACATTGGATGTTTTGAAATTCTGTGCAATATGACAATGAGAATGGAGGTTATGTGGAAGTGAAATGCAAAGGGTATATTAATGAATGGTGTAGTTTGGAGCCACAGATAAAGCTACAGTGAACCAACAGCCACCAGTGCACCATGAGTGATTGATATTTCTGCATACCTCTTCCACTCACATCTTGGTTTGTTAAATACAAATTTGTGTGTGGCAAACGAAGGAGGAATGTAGAGTTCTTGGCTCAGTTGCACGAAGAAAGTTCTGCTGTGTGGACAATTGAAGGGAAAGTAGACTCTAGATTTAACCGGATGAAGAAGAGGGTTCTGCTTTGGTTATGGCAGGTGTGCTAATACCAGGTATTGCAGTTAGAAACCTTAACAACACAGGACCCACTAAGATGAAATGATCTGAAATTTATCCTTGTACAAATTGATCCATTGAAGAACCTTGTGACTACACAACACTAGATTCAACCCCTTCCCAGATTGAATTTGTAGATGAGGGCATTTTGCTGTGTTGGGTAGAGCCCTCGGATGAGGGCATCACTGTTATTCAGGGCACTCCCTCAGCTACTACAGCAGTGCTGCTTTGCTTATTCTTTTCTACCCGGTCAAAGGCAGGGAGGATGGTGAAGCTGGAAGCTGCTGGACAGCCAAGTTGAGGTACCCTGCAAGGGAAAGGGCAGCTGGGACAGGGAGGTAAAAGAAATGGGGCAGATGGAAGAGTGCATGAGTTGGGAGGGATGAAAAGGCAAAATGTCCTGCCCAAAACAGGTAAGATCCTCATGAGAAGGAGAAAATGCCCAGTCACCCTAGCCAACAACAGAATCTGCATCCTTCTCCATCCTTGGGAAATTCGGCTTTATAAAGCATTCTCCATTCCAACTAGAAAAAAAAGGCTAGGTTTTGCATACAGCACCTCTTCCCATAGAGAGTGTAGTTGATCCCCTCCCAGCTACAATGTAAAGGATGCAGTAGACAGATTTCAAGAAACAATTAACTACTCATCTCCAAATGACACTTCCTCAGTTGCTGTACCTCTTCCACCAAGTTGCATCTCCAAATAAGACTTTGCATACTGCTTCAATAGCAACTGCGGTACCCAAGTTGCATCTCCAAATGAGCCTTTGCAAACTTCTTCAATAGCAATTGAGGTAACTCTTCTGCTAAGTATCATCTTCGAATGAGTCTTGCTGCACTTCCTCAGTTGCCAAATGGTCTGGTTTCACTTTTTGTGATGTTAATGTAGGGGGACCCTCAGCAGTATTTAACAATAGGTCTATGACATCTAAGAAGATAACAATAAGTGCCAGTCCTTTCAAGCCTTATTACGAAAAACAATCAAGTTTGTTAACAATAAGCATCAGTCCTTTTAAGCCTTATTACGAAAAATAGTCAAGTTTGTTGGTAAAGATGCTTTCCTTTTTATAAGGAACAACAATAACTAACTTTTTGAAAGGATCAATAGATCATAAAAATTGGCTTTTCTAAGGATCGAATTAACTCAAGAGCAAAACGAGAGGCTACTTTACTTGGAAGAAATTCCATAAACATAATGAACACAATAGAGGACAGCTGCCTTGAGCCAAAATAAAAATAAAAATTTGTTGTGCCTTACTTTCTAGCAATTACATAATAATTGCATTATTCATGAAACTAAGTATAAAATGCAACTCTTAGCCATATGACTCCAAAAAATATCTTTGCTCTACTAGTACACTAATGGAGATTATGTAGATTAAACACATCTTCAAGCCTTCATTTGTGTTCCAACCACATGAAATGGGCATGACATCACCCTTTTTTAGGTTAGGCTAAATGGTTGGGTTGGCCCCATTTTGATTGATCGACCCTTGAATGGACATTGTTTTGAAAAAAATAATTATAAAATAATTATGCCAAAAGGTGCAAAATTAGTGCAACCCATTGGCCTATAAGCTTAAAAGTATTTTTGGATTTTATTTCTTATTTTTTTGGCCAAAACTTATTATTCTAACTCTTGTTGGATACATGTGTAATCCCTATTACATGGTAATGTCCCGCAAACTTTTGATCATTACATGGAAGTGGCAACCCCAAAATTCATAGCAAAATGGTTCCAAGGAAGAAAACCTAGAAGAACACTTTTGTGTAAACAAGTTAAAGTTTCAATGTTCGATCGCCTTCAATGCCCGATCACCTTCAATATATTGAACCTTTACTGGGGGCTAGACTACAAATCAATGAAGAATAGTACGATTAGCTTAATTTCTAATCATAAGCATTCTAGGAATACGAAAAGAAAGGCCAAGAAAGTAGTTGATTTTACTATGTTCTACATTCATGTTCCACTTCCCATAATATTGTTTGTCTTTTAGGTTCTCATAACAATTTGACTTGGGAAAAAGGTAACTACCTTGAACTCCAAATGAATGATCGTAGGGTAGGCTAGCTAGGCCACATGTTTATTAGTAGCGGGATTCTCCAAAAAGTGAAAGCGTGATGATAAACGATCATGATATGCCCACTTGGAGACTCATAACTTTGAAAACAAATTGGGTGTGAGTGCAACAATATATATATATATAGTGTTCTTTTTATGAATATCCAAAAGCAAGGAAGAAAACCTGCAAAGTATATATATATTTTTTACTTGCAACTTGAACACGCTACACCCTAGCCAAGGTCGAAGGGTATGTGTTCATATCACAATCTAGGATCTATAAGGCTTTGTGATAAAATGACCATAAAAAGGAGGAAGCAAGCATTTTGACAAAAAATAGTTTACGGGTAGCATATAAACCAGATTGATAATTATGTAGTACATCAAACAAAGGTGGGTTACATGCAAAATGGACAATACTATTATCTATCACCACCGAAATGTCGGGATTGGAGATGGTGTGAACACTGCAGTTGAATGGAGGTGCACAACCTATGCATCGCATCCTTTCGACTTTTGTTTAGCTAACAAATAAAAGATTTAAAAAAAAAATCTTCATTAACTTATTGTGTACTAACACACACCCTTAATTCACCAAACAAACCAAGTTGTGAAAAGAGGAAAAGTCTATATTTATTTATTTATTTATAAACTTTTCAATGGTAATACGATGTATTAAGTGAAGTGTAAGACTGCCAAAACATCTTAGTTAATGAAAGTTTAGGCTTTTGAAGGTGCAAGGAGGCCTATTTAACTAGTGTTGAAGGCTATTAATGTTAAGGATTTTGTAGAAACAAGTCATATTACTTTTAAAGGAAGCAAATAGTATAACAAGACACTTAAGCAAACTTTCAACTATTGCATAAACATTATCATTTACATAGCCAAAACTCGCAGAAATACAAAAATGATGAAAAGAGCCATATGAGGTCGTAGGCTCATGTACGATTTAGAAGCCAAGCTGCACCAACAATAGAGTAATTTAAGTTAACATTGGAGTAGGAGTAGCTACCATTACTTTAACAAAAACTATTATGGGTATTGGAAATTTATTTAGTATGCACCTTTCTAGAATGCATTTGGATTGGCAAAGGTTAACAAATTATTGCATGGGTAGTCCTCTAACCTATAGCAAAAACAATTGCAAGGAGCCATAGCATGGGATCTGTCGAATTTTGTTGTATGGTTATAATGAATGCATTAGGGTCAAGCATTACCCTTTATAACAAAGGCTCCAAGGCCCAACTAAAACCTTGGTGCAAACAACCCTCCAAAGGAAACTACAAAGAACATAGAAAAACATTCACTAACCTAAACAACAAACAAACACCTAAATGTAAAAGCAAGGGATCACTTTAATAGACCCGCAAAAAAGGACTAACATTTAGGTGCAAAAAACTAAGGGGCCGAAGTATAACTAAAAAGAAATGGGTGATAGATCAACCATAAATATTATAAAAGATACATTGGGCAAACCAAGTCACACATACGATGATGCTCGTAATGTGAAAATTTATAAAGGAAAGGTTATAGATGGTAGGTAATAGGCTACCCCCCTTTATAAATGCGACATGTCTACGATTGGAAAGGGTAGTAAAATCAGCAAAAATAACTAATGAAACTAACGCCAATAAAGGAAAATTTAAACAAGTGGCACCTCCTGCGTTCGATTGCATATTCTATGAAGACATTTAAAACATAAATAACCTACAAGAGACCAAAAGGTAATGTAGTTGTAGAAAATGACAATAAAAACAAAGTAGAAACGACTGATAAAAGCCTTGAAAAATTATCTAAATAGTTGATAAGGTAAACTTCTCAAAACCAACCAAACAAATAATCATTTTTGAACTGGGTGTTGGGAGTAGGCCTTTTCTCTTGTTTTGAAAGTTGACAGTCATGCAATCTCCTTAAAAAAAGACTAGTATAACCCTTATTTGAGCTTCTCTTTAAAAAATCAAACCACAATTTTTATCTTGAAAAAATTTGTTACCAAACCTTTTAAGACCTCCAATATTTGTAGAAAATAATGCCTTGGCTTATACAAATCAATATTGAGAAATTTTGACTTCATCATAATATGTTTATTAAAGAAATCAAACTAGTACTGCAATTCAAAACACTATGGGAACTTATGCGAAAACTATTTAATGCATGTTATGTCAATATATATAACCTTATAGATCAAACACAATACAACATAGGGGCTTTAAAGGACTTTATAATATCTTCACTTCGTGCCAATATTTTCTTATATAAATTAGACTATTATATCAAAAAACATACTAATACCCAAATACATTGAATCCTATGTTAACAAAATATAAGAAGAGATTTCATCTTAATCCAAAGGACAATGCCTTTTGTAAGGATCCATAATTAGAACTAGCCAGTTTTGCCCTCAAACATTGTAGGTAAATTGAACAAATAAACCTAACTGCAAACTAGATCCTAGAGGATTTCAAATACTTAAATATCTTTGATATGTAGATAACATCATGTCATGTGTTATAGGTAGCAAACAAGATTCCTTGGAAATCCAAAGGGCCATGCAAAACTTTATCAAGGAAGAATTGAAGTTAGACATGAAGGAATGAAAAGGTTCAATATTAAATGCAAAGTCTGAAACGGTCGAATACTTAAGTGCATTAGTAACATATTATAGCACTAAAAGTGTTATGGAAACTTTAAGCACTAACAAGGTCATATCAAAACAACCGGATTTCAATCGATAAAATGTTTATGATTTTTTAAAAATTAAGGACTTAATAACAAGAGCCTTGGAACGTCAATGTGCAAAACAAAATGCCAAAAAATCAAGCCAAACAACCTCCAATCAACAAGTAGTGGCCCTAGAAGACAAAAACATTGTAAATTCTTTTTCATCGAAAATACACAACATTGTTAACTATTATTTATTTGTGAAAAAATGTTCATCCCTATGGAAAGTTGTGTCCATCTAATCTTGTGTTTTGTTTTTGATAACTGGAAGTTCTAGAAATGTATGAAAAGTCGGAGGGCTTTTGACCATCCATTCAATTGTCGTTGATATTTTTCAACAACTCAAGGACTTGGATTAAAATAAGAAAAACCACTACAAAGAAACAAAAAATTCCTATTACATAAACATATGAGTTGAAACTATTAAAGGCATTCCATCCAACATAAACATTTGGATAATCTAGAATGTGGCATGGCATACCTGCCAAACCTAAAAAATGCATAGGAATGAAAGTCAAATTCTCACCAAAGAAAGTAATCCAAAAATGAATTTGACCCAAAGTCTTTGGATATTGAACACTAGTTATTTTACCTGCAAGTAAGGAAAATCGGCCTTTTTTATTTGATTTTTTTTTTTCAAATAACCATACATGACAGTTGCTCGTCATACAACTCCCTTTATTTTCTAGCTAGTATATGTTTTAAATTTGAAACCACAGGTGTGGCTCAAAGTAATCTTGTCTACATAAAGTTTGTCATGATGACACCTGAACAATGATTTATTTTTTTCGGTCAAATACTAAGCAATCTAATCAGTTTTTTCCTTATATGATTTAAAATGGAAACCCCATTGATCATAGCTTGGTTGGCAATATGTATGAACTCAAAATGTTTTTTTTCTTGGCCTTTACTTAAATCTTCTCTAGACTTTATTGAGTGCTCAATGTTTAACACTACTTTTAATTGTAGGCACATTTGGGGGATTTATTGTAAATATTTTTAGACCTAAAAAAAAATTGATCTTGTTTGAGATTATATAGGTTAAATTTTATTTTTTTATATTAAACCTAAGGAGGTTTTATTTAAGGAATGATGTCACATTTTTATTATATGTTTCGCCAAAAATTGAAGTCCACACAATGATAGAGTTGTTTGCATAACATATAAGGTGAAGGCGTACATAGTTTGGATCCTTTTGGTCTACATAGGTTATTATTTCTTTCACAATTAGTTTAAATTACCATATTTCTTTTCTTTCCAAAGCAATCGAGTTGCCTTTTAGCTTCCTACATTTTTGTTTGTTTAATTGGGTCATATTTTGGTATACTTCATTTCCCATTTCTTTCAACTTGAGCCCTTCTCTAGCTCAAACTTTAGGCATAGGATCTCTTCGTTGTATTTGTGAAAGTGAAAGTTGCACAGTAAGAGTGAAAGCATGTTTCCTTGTAAAATGCTTGGGTGTGTAATATCTACTCCTATTATCTTGGGATTAAACATTTTATGCAATGTGTTGAAGAATCTTTGTTTGTTTATAATCATCAACACGATATCCACCAACTTTTTACGACAAATGGTGTCATACATAATATTTTGCAACGTCAAACTCCATTATCCAAGGGGTCCCCCTCCACTCTTGTTTGATATGTTTGAAAGTGGTATAACATAAATGATCAAGGTGAAAACCATGAGACACCCTTAAGAATCTTGGCTCATAAATGGCTCCCAACACTATTTTTATGACTCCTTGCATCATTTTGTTTTTAAGATTCACAATGGTTAAAGGTTGTTTTTTTACTTTATTGGGTTTTGGTATTACAATTTGTTTGGAAAGTTGAAATTAAAAAAACTTCTTTGAGATTTTCAAACATCCAATAATTTCATTTCATACTAATTTCCTCTAGGGTCTTTTTTTTTAATGTTTTTCTTAGGTTTTATGTCTCTTGGTTTTGACTTTAAATGTTCACATACAATAATCAACATTTAGGGGTCTAAAATGATGTCAATAAGTTTCATGTATTTTCCATCAATAAAAAACTTATGTATATTGTTAGTTAAAAGAAAATTTTAAAAAGTATGTAGACTCGCTTTAGTTACTTTTTCATAGAAGAAGGCAGATTCAATATGCCCTATTTCTCCTTGATAACTCTAAGATAAAAGTCAAGGTTATCAAATCATTGTTGGCCCAATCAAGTTCCCCTGATAAGTCATGGTGATAGTTACTTTAACCTTGTTTTGAATGTTTCCAATCCCATTTAGAGAGCCTTCTAGGCATTGATTGGGTTGTGGTGAGTTTAACATTTTTCTTCCCAACGTATCATTTTTAGGGTGTCCACTATATGAGGCCTTTGCTTCCTTTGGATCGGTGAAAGAAATGGTACATACATGTCAAAAATGATCTACCTTCAACACCCTTAAATTGTGGTGGGTATAGTTGACTATAGGTAGGCGTCCATTATTGAAGTTTGTTATCCTACTCTCCTTGATGGTAAATTTCCCGGCCTCGAAGCTTCCATGGTTGTGTTTTAAGATAATGATCGCCAAGGCAAGGATTGGCATAATAGGCCCAACGCAGAGATGTCCATTTCTAACAAGATTAACGAGTATTGTACCTCACACTATCCGATAGTAGAATCTTGCAAATAAAGCAAAAACAGCTCCCATAGAATAACATAATGGAAATGTGCAACGACATAATAAGTATCATGTAGAGCAATGTCCAACTTGAAATTAGCCAATACTATTCTAGCAATAGTAGAGTAGGTGCCTTTATTCACATGGAGGTCAAAATATGGTTTTCCTTTGTGCTTTTAGTGCACCTTTTTTGTAACTGTACATGACGATCTTTCCATCATATGGCTTGCATATGCTTTTCATTCTTTCACAACTTAGCACAATTTTCATAGTTTGTACTAACTCTTGAACATTTTAAACAAGGATATTTTTTTGGTTTTCTTTTTCTCTTTTATTGAGTCTTATTTCAAAGGATAACCTCAAATATTTCTTGCAATCGACTTTATTATGGTGGAGTAAAAGAATATTTGCTTGCTTTTGTTGAACATAGTCATCACCTTGTTTATTTATGAGATGTCCTTGTTGAGTTGGTTCAATTTTCACATGTGGTGAATCATCAATGGTCTAGAGCATTTAATGTTGTTGACTAGACATTTGTTCTCACCTAATATAGATTTATTGTTTAACCTTTGGAAGAGAAGCATTGTCCATGGTTTTAATGGTGAAACCAATCTTTGAAATCTTACAAGTTGGGTACAGGTAGGAGTAGTTTGAGTTCCTTTATTTTTTATGTGTTCTTTTTATTTTGGCTTAAACTACCAACACTAGAAAGTCACCTTTGAATTCCAGGTTTGTATTTTCATTGGGCTTACATTGAGTTCCTAGGATACAAAACTTTTTTAAAAACCTTTTTTCCTCACATCATCTTCATTTGTCCCATTGTAGTTGTAAAGCATTTGTTTTATTAAGTCACTTAGTTTCGTTTGTTGTTTTTTTAAAAATAAAATTGTAGACAAGTTAGTTATCTCTGATTAGTACATCATATTTGGCCCCATACTTTGCACTAAAGTTTTTGTATGTCTTCAAAGCTCTTTGTTGTTTGAGTCTTATGATTAAAGTGCAAACATAGTTGCCTTTGATTATGAGTTTCAAGTCATTTGTTAGTTGGTAAAACTTATCGACAAACGAACAATAGTTGCATATTTCTTTTGTGATCTAATTATAATATTCAAAATCGAGGCTATGAGAGCATTTGGTCAAAGCCATAACAAGGGTGAGCTTGGGTATTTTGAAGATTCAAGATTGGCCAATTTATTTATGATCTTGTCCTTTTGAGTGTTGAGACGAACTTGGTTTGATGTAATATGCTGCCTTCAACCCATGAAGTGTGTCAATGCCCGTTTACTTTAGTTTTAAAGAAGAGATTATGCTCTTTTTAAGGTGCATTACTTGAGTTTTTTCCCTTGATAGATTAAGTTTTTCAAGTGTTATTTTAAGAAGCCTTTTTAATTTTTTTTATGAAATGAAAACTTCATCTTTACTTGCTATGAAGATTATAAGGATATTGTTTACATATTGCATGTAGAACATATGGCTAAATCCCTAATCGTTCCACACTCTGCTTGAAATTTGATCTTTATGTTTTTTAGCTTTTCGATTTTGGTACTTGTGTTTCTTTTATGTTTGTAGTCTTTTGTCTTGTTGTTTAGGTCTAAACTTTGCGGGTTAATGGCTTTTTGGTTTTCCTCTAATCGATTTTTTTTTTTTTTTTTTTGTCTCAGACCCAATAATTTAATGAGTGAAAGTAGACATTTGCAAATTATGAGGACATGTTGCTCTCTTGTAGGGAGCCCTCCCCCCCTCATTCAAATGCTTTTGAAGGTCCAGTTTTTTTTCGCAATCTTCATGTATCCCACTATTAGCACCTTCCAAATGAGTCATATTCCTTGTTTTTGATCTTTTTTTCTATTCATCAAATATGGTGGTCAATTGAGTCGTAATATTTTGTTATATTCACTTTTAGAACCTAGTCGTAGTTTTGTAGCCCAATCCCAATTGATTGGCTGATTGGGATAGATGATATGTTTGGAAACCATGAGAAGTGCTGAAGGAAGATCAATTCAAATAACTTTTGGTATTATCTTAATTGCTTCTAAAACAATCTTTCTTTGAGGAAGGCCATTGTAAGTGGCGGGCGTTCGCTTGCTTACTTCTTAAGTATGAAACGTTTCCTACTGAATTAAAATTGGAACTGTTTTGAGCAAAGTTCTGATTTCATGTATTCATGTCTTTATGATGTCATCTAATATTTGTCAAGGGTGCGCTTTGCTCTGGGATGGACTTGAGACCTTTGTACATCAATTTAATTACTTTTTGATGATCTATTCCAATGCAACAAATGGGATTAGGTTTAAAACAAAAATTGTGGATTGAAAACATAACTTGAAGTCAAATTTTGTGACTAAAATCTAATTTTAAATATACAATAGAGCCTTGCAAGTTAGTACTGGCTTTGTGTCCAATTCCAATTATTTCCAAAAAAATAATTATTTGGCTTCCATAAACTTGACATAAAATCTCACGACCACCCAAATTGGTTTTTCATACTTCACAATCACATATCAAAGCCCTTTTTGAAGTAGATAAGATTACTATACTAAGCATTTTTTTTTCGATGAACAAGTTGTTGATGAATAAATTGGAAACTTACTGTAGTTCAAAGATGGTTTTCATTTTGTTTTGTTAAACCTATTATAAAAAAATGACACTCTGAAATAATTTTCAAACTTCTGTTTGCTTCCTTAAAAAATCTATAAATAAAATCTTCATTTTGCAAAATTGTGCAAAAACCCTAACAAAAAAACAAAACAAAAACACCAAGGACATGGTGATGTTGACAAGTAGAAAAGATGAAACATTTTCTTTTTAAAATTTTTTTTTGGAATAATTGGGAGAAATAGATCTCTTCTTATATGAAACTATACATAAAAGTTTCCCCTTCATACAACTCAAATTGATTAAGCCCTATCATTTGCAAGTGCTTTCACAACCTTTATTTTTAGTCTATTTACAAATCCAATATGACCTTGTGTGACTTGCCAGCGGCAAGTAGCATGCAAAGGTTAAATGTTAAAGTATTCTAGCTGCCACCTTGAGGTTTTATATAGTGCATATTGACCAGTTTCCCATTGCAATGTTGAACAAAAGTTGCTTATTTGACGCTCCCCAATCATTCTTATGGTGAGGGGACGAAAAAGTTGATTTTATTAGTAACCACCTCATCAAGCAGGTAGGGAATTTCTTGTAAGCTTATTTATGCATGGTGCGGTAGATGTGACTTTCTTTCTTGCTTAGTTTTTGAGTTGTGGCAAATGGAATTTGCATGTAATTTGACCAAACTCAAGGTAAGATTAAAATTTTGTATAATTATAACAATGAGATTGTTTAATACTATCAACTTCCACACCTTGGTATGCAGAGTGGCCATACTTTGTTTTGTGGGCGAGGTAAGATTGTGATATGATAATGATTTACACTTTGACAACATGTTGAACTTGGAGTGAAACTCGTAATTTTAATATCCTTGATCCTAGAAGACCCTGCTGGATATTAAGGTTTGACTTTGGTATTTGAGAGAATCTGATGTACCTCTTCCAAAAAGTTTCATTTCTGAATGAGACTTACACTTCGTAAGTAGCAACTCAGGTACCTCTTCCACCAAGTTTCATAACCAATGAGACTCCCTACACTTCCACAGTAGCAGTTGAGGTATCACTTCCACTAAGTTTCTCTCCGTTACACACACAATCTCAACAGACCCATCTCCTATGACTAGTTTTGCAGCTGTT
>Ga0209611_10011033_pt1 | contig 13143 bp, 18 predicted proteins | sample S1TSphgellanicum_3_FD_187693 | JGI IMG/M metagenome (GOLD analysis project Ga0209611, IMG submission 187693) | Host-associated microbial communities from peat moss isolated from Minnesota, USA - S1T2_Fc - Sphagnum magellanicum MG (SPAdes) (version 2) | ecosystem: Host-associated > Plants > Peat... | reverse complement strand
GGGGGGGGGGGGGGGGGGGGGGGGGGGAATGAACAAGAAATAAATGGTTGGTGAGGTTATTTTAGGTTTTGTTTTTGGGTTGGGGATCGAAATTTTTGTAATGTCTACTAATTTTGTTATAGTCAAAATTATGAGCTTGGTTTGTTTACAAATTTGAATGTTTCATTCAACAACTAAATCAAGCCTAAAATCTTACTTGTAGCAAAAATAAGAAAACATGTTTACTCAAAATCTTAGGTTTTTAAATTTTCACTTAATACAACTTACTGATCTTTTCAATCATGAAGCTAGTCCTAATTACATCCAATCCAATAGTCTATTATCTAATTAAAAAGTTACACCTAGTCTAAAGTAAAATTTTCATTCATCAAAAAGTGGTTCCTCTAAAATGAAGCTTCAACAATTTACAAAATAATCCACTAGTGATGGTGTAACTACATAGCTTGAGGAATCTACTCCCAATCCATTTGTTTTATGCTAATCGACAAAACTTTGAAATGCACCAACTTGATACCTTTATTTTGTTAGTGTAACAAAAGTGACTAATGAGTTTTAAAAGTTTTTTGAAACAATCAAAGACCAAAGATGGAAAGAGTGTCATTTTTTATTAAAGAATTATACTCTTGTTGGACAACTCCCAACTATTTAGTGAAATCATTTTTTTGCTTAGCCTCATCAAGATTTTTAGGTTCTGAATTTATTTCCCCTTGCAATCAAGGCTTGAATAAATGTTGAGTACTTCTTGTTAGATTGGTCAACATTATCCTTCACTTTAAAATAAGGTTTTGAAATACGACTTGATTTCCTTCTTGCACTGTTGAATCACTAAAAGATGGAACGTTTCCTTCATGGGCAAACTTGGTCGGTTTGATGATCATCAATGTTATCATAAAATGCGTCCATTAAATTATCAACATCAAAAAATAACTTGTTATCCATGTTATAATTGATATCTTTTTTCAATTTTTAAAATGTTTTCATTGTTTGCATTGTTAACATCTTGTGGAGTTGTTAGTGGTACAACATTTAGTGGTGGGGTAAGATTTGAGGTTGAAATAGGTGGTAATGGAAGGGGGTTTGCATTGTAAGGTACTACTTTTAATCCTCCATTGGAGATTGAATGAAAGTCTTGATCTAGATGTCTTGATCTTGATGTTTCATGTTGTGATTTAAAATTGTTTGAAATTCATTAAACACTACATCTTTACTCATAATGACTTTGTTGGATTATGTATCATACAATTTATAACTCTTCACATTTTCACTATACCAAGTAATTTACAAACTTTAGAAAATTTGATGTCCAATTTTTTTCTTAACTCGGAAGGAACATGAACATAAAAATCACACACAAACATTTTTATGTGATTTAACGAAGGTTTGTATTCAGTCCACACCTTCTCTAGTGTTTTATTTTCTAAAACAATATGTGCACATCTATTTTGAAGATAACAAGATGTGAGAATAACTTCAACCCAAAATGATTTAACATATTGGATTGATGTGACATATATCTTGCACTTTCAACAAGAGTTCTATTATTTTTTTTAGCACCACCGTTTTGTTGTGGTGTATAAGGAGCTATAAATTCTCTTGCTACACTTGAGTTATTACAAAATTTTGTGAAAAAATTGGAAATATATTCCCCACCATTATCATTCCTTAGTTTTAAAATTTTCTTTTGGGTTTGATTTTCAACAACGATTTTATAGGTTCTAAATTTATTAAACACTTTTGATTTTTTTGAAAAAGGATAAACTATTGTCTTTTAGGAAAAATCATCTATAAAAGTCAAAAAATATTTTGTTCCTCCAAATTGACAATGTTTGCATAGGACCACACATATCATAGTGAATTAATTCCAAAATTTATTTTGCCCTTCTACTTCGACCAATTAAAAATTTATTGCATTCAAGTTGCTTTCTATGAAGATAACTAGGACAAAAAATTAGTCTTTTTTGAGGTTTTCTTTTCAATCTTCTCACCATTTCATTTTTCAATATTAATTTCAAATGTTGTCCACCAATGTGACCCATCTTTCTATGCCACACATTAATGTCTAAATTATCTTTGAACATGAATAAAGTTTGAATTTTACTTCCACTATGATTATTTGTCAACATTTGTTCTCCTTTAATCAAATTTATATGAATTATTAACCTTTGACCAATACATATGATGTTATTTGATTTTATTTTTTAATAAAACATTGATTGGAAGTAAAAGATATGTCATAACCAAAATCTATGGCCTTTCCAATAGAGTTTAAGTTAATTCTTAAATCTAATACATGGACTTCTTCAATGTGTCTAATCTTTCCATTAGGTAAGTGCACTTTCATTGACCCTCTCCCTTCTACATTAAAATAATTGTTATCACCAAGGTACATTTTTTCAAATTTGTTCAATTTCATATACTAGTTTGGCAAACCAATGTTTGTTAGGTGTAGCACTATGAGAAATTTTTCTACCAAAACTACACTACCTTGTAACTAAAACTCAAAAAACAATTTGTATACAATTGTTATGCAACTATCCTTTGGGTATTACAACTATTGTGCAACTATCCTTTTAGAAATGCAATGTATTAATAAATAAATTGCCATGTAAAAAAATCAATTAGTTGTATTATAATTACAAGTGAGTTGAAAATGGGTTTTTTATACAGTAATTTATACACATCATACATACATATTTAGTTAACCATGTTTAACATTTTAAGAAGTTACATGTGGCAACTACTTCAGAACTATTACAAATGTGTCACTAGAATAACAATTATGTTGTAACTAGTGTACAATGTACATACATGCAATTATGTCATGTGTTCACAATTCCACCAATCATTATGAGATACATTTGCAACTAATTTTTTATTATGACTCCCATTAATACGATTAATATGACCACTAGTGTGCCACTACTAAAGGGTGTGATCACAATCAAACAAGCCAAAAAACATGTCAAGCAACCAAAAAAAAATGTCATTTTATTACAAATATTTATGTGGTGTCATTTTAATGTCATGTTAATCATGGGAAGTTGTGCTAAATGAATAACATGAATGTCTAAGAATTTAGATGAAAAAATTCATTTACTTTAATTTTGGGTTTCAATTTAATAAAAGGACTTTTGAACTTGAAAAACAATTACATCAAAAGCAGTACATTTTACAAATGATTATGCCAAGGACTTTCTTAATAAAGAATTTTTTATGATAAAAAAATTTACATGATTGTAACCTATTACCCACATTGAAAAAACACTCATAATTAAATAATTATGGAATTTGAATTTTTAAAAAATTCAATGTATGTTTTTATATTCTCAAAAGTTCAAAAGTCCCTTACAACATGCAAATGGTGTGTAACACACATGACATGCAAAACAAAGTTATATTTTATGATAAAAGAAATTAAAACCCAAATATTTTAACATATATTGGAAGGAATTGAAATTATGATAATTTCTTAAGACAAAATGCAGAATCTAGCAAAAAATTTACACTTTTAACAAAATCATAGTTATTTGAAAAAAATTAACATAAAAAATGTGATGCATTAAAGAAACTATAAATATTTTTAATAAAAAATTACAAAAGATTTCATTTAAACATTTCTTTATATGCAAAAGTCATGAAGAATAAAAAAAAAACCACAATCCTTTTGCAAAGTAATCATGTTGGCTCATTTGATTATGATCACACCCTAAAATACTAATGTTCAACTATGTAATGACTATGATACAATTATTTATAACTTAATAAAAATATATATTCATTAGTTATTTATATCTTCATCATATCTATTTCATTTTGAGTGGTTTAAAATGTTATGGGAGTACTACCTCAAGTTCTAAAAATCATCTTTGAACTTTAATAGTAATGGAGCAACATACAAGGAATTTTGTGGTTGTTTGGGAACTAGCTTTTGTAACATTTGGTGGTTTGTTTTTTTGAATTCTTGACCTTTTCTACTTTGAAGGGCCATAATTTTTTAATGTTAATTTTTTTTTTTACAATTTTTAATGCACTAGACATGCCAATAAGAGGGGTTCAAGTTTTGTTTAGACATTAAAAACAATGGAGCCCTCCCTTTGGATCTAGCCTACCTTGAATGCTTAAATGTTATAATTGTAATTCAATTGCGACTAATGAACAACTAAAAGATTTAACCCATATGTTTTTTTTTAAAATCCCATGTTACAAACTATATAAAGAAGGCATGTTCTCTCATGTTTTCATATTAAAATACATGTGCCATTTTGGGATGAACTGAGAAAAGCTTAACCTCAAGGCAAAACATAAAATAAAAATGAAATTTCATGGCTATTCTTTAGTGCATTTAGTCTTGTGTTTTCCTATCTATTTACCTACTTAGGTAAATAAGTAGGTCGTACTTTCCTACCTACCTATGGTTATGTACGAAATACCTAGCTACTAAAATTTATTTATTTATTTATTCCAAAATACAACTAATATGCCATGTGGCAATTTTTTATTGTGCAATGTGTCATAATTTTGGATCATCATTAACAATCATAATGGTCAATGGAGATTAATATCTCAAAAAAAATTTAATGTCCAAATTTTTTCATAATGCCATGTGTTAAATTTTAATAAATGGATGATAATTAATGACATCAGCATGACATCATGGGTGTAGTTATAATGGAATTGAATAATAGTTGAAAATGAGTTGTTTTCACTGAGTTGCAATTGAATTACAATGAGTTGCATTGTATATATAGTGAGTTGCAACTTTGCAACTTATGCAACTTGTTCGTTATCATTCACAACATAAAAATATAGTGAGTTGCAAATGTCCTCTGTAATTCAAAAATTGAGTTACAATGCCAATTGCAAAACACCCTTTTTTTTTCGTATTGTAATTTGATGTGTGGCACTTGAATCAAGGTAATAGTTGTCTTTCTCATTATTTGAAACCACTAATGCTCAACAAATTGAAGTTTTTCACTTATAACATAATTAGTTGATTTTTTATTAGATGATTTTCTTTTGTGTTTAAAATTTGTGTTATCCATTGCAAAATGACCATATTAGTTACAATTAAAACACTTCACCTTTTTCAAATTTTCATTATTATTATTGAACTTATTGGACATTGGTCTTATATTTTTGTTAATAAAATTTCCTTTTTTTTTTTGGAAATTGGACTTTTCTTTGTTCAAAAAACATTTGATGATTTCTCCATTTGGAGTTCCACATGGTTTTCTCTTTAATTCTTCCTACAATAGTTTTGACATTGTAGTTTGGTGAGCTATGGTTGATGTGTTATTCATCTATGACAATGCAATAAGAATAAAAAATATTTCCTAGAAAAAATTCAATTTTTTCATTAGCATCTATTGTTCTATCTACGACAATCAATTCATCATGAATGGTTCCAAACACATGAATATGTTCACCTATACTTTTATCATCTTCCATTCTTAATCTTGTGAATTTTTTTCTTAAATACAAACGATTTGAAATATTGTGTACTTGACAAATAGTTTCTAATTCATCCCACCTTTCTTTAGTAATGTTTGACCTTGTTATATTATGATGTAGACAAGAATTTTTGACCCCATTTATCAAAATTGTTTGGGTAAATATGTTTTTATCTACCTAATCAATAATACTCCCTAACCCAATTGTGGGCAAAAGAGTAGCACCTACTTTGGTGGGAGTTATCGGCTTGGGTTTGCTTCCATCCACAATGGACCAAACTTTTTCTTTATTTAGGAAAAAAAAAATTCATATTTTCCATGTAAAGTAATTACTTGTCTAATTTATCAATGTGACAGGGTCCAAGCATGGTAAAATGGACCAAAAAGTATGTCCGCTCAAATCCAAATTTTAAATATGGTAGTTTTTTAACATAAACATAGTAAATTCAAAACTTTTTAAAAGTCTCATTATGGAAACCTCTATGCTTCCATTGAGTTTTGATGGGTTGAATAGTTGTTTTGAAAAACTTTTGTACAATAAGAGTAGGTACCAAGTAATAATAAAATTATTAGGTTAATACTTTGTTCATTCCTACTTTACATTAAATATAAAATATATTTTGATTCTATTATGAAAAATCTAAAACGTCACCAGTACATTTAGCATGCCATTGATTTTAAAATACAATAGACCTAATACTTGATTTACTTGTGGTTGAATTTTTTGCAAGTTGTGACATCTACTTAAATCTAATTAATATATAAAAATCTATTTTAAACATATGGTTTTACAGTATAGTTGTAGCAAAGTCAAAGAATTTCATATAATTAAATATCAAAATATTAAATAATATTTTTAATTCAATATACCAAGGCCTACTTGATGACCTCATTCCATTTATGTTGCAAGCTAATTCGTTGGTCTATTTTACCATGTTTTCATCCTTTTAATAGATCATTGATTCTTGTGTATTAAAACATGCGGTGCTTGTTTTAGACCATAAAATGCCTTGTTCAAGCAGCATGCTTTGCTTTCTTTGTTAATAACAATGAATTCTTGGGGATGAATCATGTAGTCTTTTTTTTATAAATACTTATTAATAAACATTGTTTTCATGTCTAAGTGAAAATTTGATTTCTAGTCTTTTTGAGTAGTTTAAGCAACAATTGTTCATGTTGTTCGCCATTTTACCACTAGGGAAAAAAATTCAAAATCTATGTGAATTTGATTTCTAGTTTTTGTAAGCAGCTCATGCAATGATTGTTCATATTGTTCCCCACTTTACCACACGGAAAAAAAATTCAAAATCTATGTTTTGCATTTTTCATTACCTCTCACAACCAATCTTGCTTTGTAAACTTGTTCATTGTTTGTAGACCCACTTTCCTAAAATTGCTTTCTTTCTAATAGGTCCCAAGTTTTGTTCTTATTTATTGATTCCATTCCTCTAGGTTACTATACTTGTGTGAAAGAAGGCAATTTTAATTCCTTAAAATCAAGAGATGAGGGACTTTACCCTTGTCAAATGTCTTTAAAAGTCCATAACACTTACATATGGTATTGAAATGGTGAAAAGGAATTCATTTTAGATCACAAATCAAGGTTTAAATTTTTGAGGAGTCCTTGAAATGATTCCATTACAAGATATGATTATTGCGAGTCCATTTTCACCTTGTATTAGGATTGTGACCTTGCAATTAATCTATGGTTAAAAGTCCCCCATTTGATATAAAATTTTCAGTTCAAATGATTTCACTTGTGTACTTCATTGGGTTCTATAAGAATCATATAATTGAGTCCCTTTTCACAAAATTAAAAAATAAATTGACATCAGAGACATTTCAATGTAGAAGATGTAAAAAATTTAACAATGTGACCTTAAAAAATGGACACTCTAGCTTGCAAATACCCACCTTTGCTTTATCAACCACAAGGGTTAGCAACATAAGTGATTGGGTTGAGTGCAATAATCTTGCACTTAAATAATCATTAATAATTATTTAAACAATAGTGTAATTTCACATGTAGAACCAAAATTAACATCAAATGAAGCATGGCTAAAATTAATCCAAATATTTGAATCAAAAGATGAGATAACCAAAATGTTTTTAAAAGACAAGTTACAAACATTAAAAATGAAAGAAGGTGAAAATGTGACTAAACATATTCACAAATTTTGGTCTCTTTTCCAACAACTCATTGTTGCAGGAACTCTTGTACAAGATTATTGTAGGATCTCTTATGAAAAGTATGCCTAAAAGTTATAGACTTTTCATAAGTTCCTTCCAACAACAATTTAACCTTGCCATCTTTGATTATTGATCTATTGTAAGAAGAAACCCTTATGAAAAGTCTGGGAAGTGTTTGAAATAGTTTAAGTGCATTTTATGTAGGAAAAAAACCTACTCTTGCAAAATTCAAGAATAATAAATTCTTAATGAAATATTATTTTGAAAGCTAGGGCAAAGACCCACATACCCTCTTTGATAAAAGGAATACAATCAAGATTACTAAAACATGTTTTTATTATAAGAAGATTGGTCCTTTAATTAAGGATTGTAATAAGAAAATTGCCATAGAAACGACATCTAGAAAACAACAATCCAATAATATTGCTACCCATAATGAAATTTTTTATGTGGCAACCTCATCTGTAGAAAAAGGCAATGATCATATTTGGTATGCGGATACTAGGGCAACCTCTCATATGTCCCATGACGTAAAATCATTTAAGACACATGAGAAATTGTCCAATAATCAAGTAGTATATTTAGGCAATAACATTACACATAAAATATTTGGTCAAGGTGAAGTTTCTATTAAATTAGAAAATGGTCAAATTCAGGACATTCCAAATGTTTGCATGTCCCAAATTTAAAGAAAAACTTATTTTCTTCAAAGCAACTTGACTTGGCTAGTGGTGAAATTGTCATCAAACAAAGGTAGTGTACCCTTAAGAATGTTGAGGGTCAAACAATAGCTATTTGTAATATGGAGTTTCATTTATATAAATTGGGACACTATTAATAACAATAAAATTTAGCAAGTTAATCTTGCTACAATGGGATCTCTTAATACTGCAAATTTATGGCATGCAAGATTAGGACATATATACACAAAGACTACAAAAAATTCAAAAAATGGTTTATGGGATACATTGTTTTGATGAAACTACTTTGAGTTTTTGTGAGCCATGCATCATAGGCAAACAACATAGACACAAATTCCCTAAAGTGGTTACACATAGAGCACAACATGTTTTAGATTTAATTCATAATGACATTGTACCATGGACACACATACTCATATCGGATATAAGGATCAAAACCTGTAACTAGGAGCCAAAGGGAATCTTACTTTGGAAAAGGACTCCACGTCTTTTTCCCCAATAAAAACTTTTACATGCAATTGAATTTTTGAATGAAATTTTGTAACTTGTTTTAAAAAATATGTAAATGTTCCCCAATGCATCACTTTTTTTTTTTGTTAGTTATCATTAAATAACCATGAATTTTAAAAGTGTGCAAATTCCTTATAGATTCAATGTTTCATCTTGAAAAATAATAAATTTTTTGAAGTCATCACAGAAAATTAAAATTTCATATTCTTTGAATTTTTAAAGTTTTAGAATTCCACATTTTTAGAAGTATGCGTGTTTTGAGTGTGGCTAATATGTTCTTATCATCTATATTTTTTTCAATGAAGTTTTTTTGATTATAAAAGTCCTTTTGATAGTCCTTTGCAATATTGACTCCATCTAACATAGTACGTGTACATTTTCAAACATCTTAAATTAAAACCAAAATTTAAAATTGGACCAAATGAATTTTTACTCCAAGTTCCTTTACATTCATATGAGGGAAAGATTACTATGGTTTTAAATGGTAATAAAAAAAAAATGTTTGATTTTGATTGATTATGTTTAACATTGGATGTCCTTTTTGGCTCTTAGTTACGTGTTTTGACCCATAAATATTTTCTCACATTTATTGATGATTATTCTCATTATAAAAAAGTTTATTTATTAAAACATAAATTTGAAGTTTTTGAAAAATTTTGAATTTACAAAATAGAAGTAGAAAATAAATTCAACAGAATAATTAAAGTCTTGCAAAATGATAATGGAGGGGAGTATAAATCTATTGATTTTACTATATTTTGTCAACAAAATGGTATTTAAAAAGAATTTATTGTGGCTGACACCCCACAACAGAATGGAATGTTAGAACATAAAAATAGAACCTCAATGGGAGGGTTATTAACCATGTTACAACAATCAGGCTTCATTAAAGCATTTTGGGGAAAAGCAATCCTTATGGTTAATTATTTACAAAATAGATCTCCCATCAAGTCTATAGATACTGATAGAACACCCTATGCATTATGGATGGGTTATAAGCCTAATTTATCCCACCTCAAAATATTTGGTTGTATTGTTTATGTTTTAATCCAAATTGACCACATAATAATATCTAGGGATGTAATATTCCATGAAATCTCAAATCAACAAAGGCCTTTTCAAACAAGTAATGATATAGATGACTTGATTCTTGATCCTTCATTTTTAATATTATGACAAAGTATGTCTCCTTTACTTCCCTTGTTCCTCCAGTTCTAATTCAAGTCCATCAAATTCTAATTTTTCTTCCTCAAGTCACCAACAATAATACACATATCAATAATAGAATACCCATTCCTATTGGCAAACCATGAGAGCCATGCCCACCACTCACCTAGCCAACCACTTGTAGTAAGAGATAGATTGGGAGAATTAAAGGATCAAAATATTGATGATATTAGTTTCCACCTACATTGTATCATCAACTTTATATTTTAAAATTAAATATAAAACTGACAATACAATTAAAAAATATAAAGGTTTTACTCAAGTTTTTGGTGTTGATTTTGGCGAGACTTTTTCACATGTGGTTAAATTAACCATTATTTGCATTCTACTGGCCTTAACCACACAATATGATTTGGAGGTACATCAACTTGATGTCAAAATGACTTTTTTTAATGGCTACATTGATGAAGAAATATATATAGAAATATTGAAAGGATTACGCACTTCCAATAATTCCAACATGGTTTGCAAGCTTCTTAAGTCTTTATATGGCTTAAAACAATCATCATGAGCATGGTACCAAAGATTGGACTCTTATCTTCTATTCAAAAGCTTCAAGCAGATTGAGGCTGATTCAAACACCAACACCATGGAGGATTTCAAATCCTTGTTGTTTATGTCAATGATTGTGTATTTGTCAACAATAGTTTGGCTTGGATTACTGATCTCAAGACTATTCTTCTTGTTGAGTTTGACATAACCAATGAAGGTCCTATTCATTATTGTTTAGGAAATCAAATTATTCGGAATTGACATGAAGGTTGGATCCTTTTGTATCAAACACAATACTTGTTTGGCATATTACATCGCTATAACATGGATGCTACTAACTCTGCTCCCACACCTCTGGAATTTGGAATAAAATTCAACAAAAATGACTATCCTAAATCACCAATTGATAAAGTCCACATGTTTTCCTATCCCTATTTCCAAGATGCGGGAAGTTTTATGCATGCCATTATAAATAGTTGATTAAATTGTGTTTTCATTATTAGTAATCTTGCCCAATACATGTCTAATCCTAACATTTCACATTGGCAAGGCATTAAACGAGTGTTTCGGTATATAAAAGGCATAATCAACAAGGGTATACAATATCAACGCCATGATGATGGCCATATTTTGCATGGATTTTTGGATGCAGATTGGGTGGGTGACAAAGATACTTGAAGATCCGCCTCTAGTTATTGTTTTTTACTTGAGGGTGGAGTTGTCTCGTGGGCAAGTAAAAAGTAAACCTCAGTTGCCCTCCCTAGCACAAAAAGTGAATATATGGCCCTCTTTAAAGTTGTTACAGAAGCAATTTGGTTGGGATAACTTTTACAAGACATTGGTTTTCAAGAAGTTGAGCCAACCACCCTTTACTTTGATAGTCAGAATGTTATAGCCCTGAATGCCAATCCCAAATTTCATTCATGTAAGCATGTTGATACACAGTATCATTTTACTCAGGAAAAACTTCAAGCCAAGCATATTCAACTTACATATATCTCTACTGTTGAAATGACTGCTAATATTTTGACAAAGTCTTTGCCCAAGGAAAAACATTTTCACTAAGTTAGCAATCTTGGTATGGACTTTGTTTCTCCATAAAATCATTCTCCACATTCCTAGCCCATTAGTCATGCCTTAATGCCTTATGCGGGAGTTTCTTCCCACAAACACAACTCATCCATCAAGAATATTCCCTCACACCTAGGCTCTTTTCCTACTAATCCTAAGTCTTTGGACTGGGAGAGATTAAGGCATTAGCAACCATGTGTTCTTAAGTCCAAAGCCTCATGCACAAGTTCATTTATTAAACATAAATATAAAAATTACTTACCTAAAATTGGTACATCCAGTTATTCATGGTTGGATAAAGTTGAATCTCCAACTGGTTCCCAAGAAAAGATTAGACTGATTCCTAGCTCTCAATGCTCAAATATAAATCAGAAGAATCATTGGTGAGATCACAAGTTAAAAGCATGGGAAGATTATAAAATTGCAAGAAATATTAAGTCTTCAAAAATTTGACCCTATTTTTAAACAACTTTGACAAGAAATAAACATTATTATCTTCCTTGTCACAAACCATGCAAAGTCAACATAGGAGTTAATGTGGGAGGATGGTCAAGTATCAACCATGACTATAAACACATTTATCTAGAAATGAAGTACAGAAGAAATCATAATTATAATCAAATGATTAATAAGCACAAACCTACTTTGACATTTGCCAAAAATTCTTCCATCCAAACAGTCCATACTTTAGTAAAGTGTATGAGATCACAATTGGCAAGCATTGCAATTGTTACTTCAATTCTGAAATGATGGGGCTCCAAGTCATGGGATACAATGACAAATCTTGAAAGAAAAGAAAGACAAGATTTTGGAAAAAAAAAATACCATATAATGGTCCCTAACAAACATAGACTTGTAGATGAATTACAATATATGAATACATTTGAAAACTAGTGGAAGTGTAAGAATATTGTATGTAAATTTGTATGAATACAATATATAGGTCACCAGTGTATCAAACAAAACCTTCTGGTATCGAATCTCTTCAGATCTCTTTGTGTTACTTTATCAAGACCTTGTCTTGTTAACAAAGCATTCCTCCTTCTATTAATTCTCTAGGTATCAGTAAATCTAACAATGTTAAAATGTAGAATTCAGATGAATGTAGTTAGTTGTTCATAAATTAGCTTTCTGTTCAACAATGTTGATCTCAAAGGTGTCTGCTACCTTTGATATTGTAGCTTTCAAGGACTGAGTAAAAAATTCTGTTTTTCTGCTGCAATCTGTGTGCCTCTCTCAAATTTCTTCACCAGCACCACATTCAAAAAAATTTGAAAAAAATTTCTTGAGCACTGTCCTGCAACTGGGTGGAGAGCAGCACCGCATTTAATTCGTTGCTCTTGTTTAGTGTTTGCCAAACCCTAGTACCCATCGAAATGAATACTGTCAGATAGAATTAAGCTCTGACTCATGTGCTAATCAATTATCAGGCAAAAGCTCTGGCCATGAACTCATGGCCGAGTCCTGAAGATTCAACATGTATAAGCCATCCATGTCTACAG
>Ga0209611_10011031_pt1 | contig 13145 bp, 12 predicted proteins | sample S1TSphgellanicum_3_FD_187693 | JGI IMG/M metagenome (GOLD analysis project Ga0209611, IMG submission 187693) | Host-associated microbial communities from peat moss isolated from Minnesota, USA - S1T2_Fc - Sphagnum magellanicum MG (SPAdes) (version 2) | ecosystem: Host-associated > Plants > Peat... | reverse complement strand
CCATGCCCTCACTCAAAGACCGAGTGAATTATCCCTCTTTCCAGTCCCCTACGGACTAGCGATCGCCTATATTTTTCGTTTTTTTGCTGCTGCATTTATTGTCTCATTTGTCAATGCGTAAGTTCTGTTAAAGACAGAAGCTCAAAATTACCCAAACGGGAGTAACTTCAGTAACAGTTACAAAGTTAACTAATAGTTCTGATGCTAATAGCGATCGAGATTCAGAACCGCTTTTGAAAACTCAAACTACTAACGTTTCTGATATGGGGGTAGGAGGACAAAATCCGGCTGCCGAATTTGCTCTTCGTTTACCAATAGATATTTTTGTTGCCATAGATGATGGATTGGATGAGTTTGCTGAAGCCATTCGCTCCCTTCATGAGACGCATTTGAATATTTCAGTTACTTGGGAAGTGAGAGAGTTAACCAAAGAAACTCAGTTTACTAAAGTTGCGGGTCGTATTAGAAAGTTTGCTCTGGTAAAACTGGAAAGCTCAGGATTGCCTACTTGCTGGATACTGGAGTTTGGTAGACCTGATAATTTCTCCATTTCTACACTGCTTTTCTCCATCTCCACACAAAATGTAAATTTACACCATGAAGACATTTTGGATAAATTATTAACTCAAGCTTTACTCCCCCAAGGTGGGTGGCAAAGTACGGTGGTTAAAAAAATCCAAGAAGAAATAGGTAAATTTGTCTTCGCTCTGACTAGACACACTAGTAGTTCTACTTGGGATTGGGGAGAAAGACTCTACAAAAAAGCAAGAGAAATTACGAATCTGTAAATTTGCTTATTCATGAGAAATTTTTATAGGAAATCAATATTCTTCAGGAGATTATACTTTTCAACCCGAAAATCCAAGTTTTGCCTTTCAACTGAAATAGTAGATTAATCTTGCGTCCCTGTACCTGTCTTCTAAACCGTGATCCAGAGTAGGGCGAACCCATCTAATTCCTGAAATGCTTATAGGGTAAGGGTCTTTGTCAAAAATAGGGTCTGCCTATAAAACTTACAAACCCTTGTGGTTAAAGGATTATTATGTTTTAGATGCATTTACCTTGTTATGGAAGGTATTAAAACAATTAAAGTACCTTTACCAGCGATTGAAATTTAAAATAAAATTGTACAAGGTAATCAAGCTGAAGAAACACTTTTTACAGCGAAAGCCCATGTTGAGTGCATGATATTAGAAAAAGAAGAGGTGACATGAAGGAGGGCAGTAAATACCAGCCACTCCTAGATTTTTTATGTGGCAGCGATCGCAATGAAATAAATCTATCCTTTGCTGAAATCGAGACTTTAATAAAAGATACTTTACCCAACTCAGCAAAAAGTAACCGAGCTTGGTGGAGCAACCGCAGTAAAGGAGCGTTGCAAGCCTTAGCCTGGATAGAAGCAGGATATTTAGTTGAAGACGTTGATTTTGATTGCCAGCAAGTCACATTTTATAAACCCCCTAATAACTTTCAAGTTCAGATCAAAGATAACGCTGTACTGTGGAATGGCAAATTAATCAAGGCTCTGCGTCTTCACATGGGTTTAACACAGGCAGAATTTGCAGAAAGACTCGGTGTTTATCAGCAAACAGTCAGTCAATGGGAAACCGGAGCATAGTCTGATACTGGGTTGCTACAAGTATAAGAGGTGAGATCATGACACATAGGGAATGAATTCCCTAGAAACGGAGAAATCAGTTTGACTTTATCACAGGGAGTTGAAATACCATAACAGATTGATTTATTGGTAGTGGTATAGAAGTAGTGATTTTTCCCTAGTTAGCCTTGACCGAGCAAGACTTTTAGGCTCTAATTTCACTATATGTTTACCACTACCGATTTATTGAAGAACGAAAGACTTATAAGGTATACGGAGTTATAAAATGATTTAGAAATTTGCTAGATCAGTGACAAATTAGTAAATCTCACTTATAATAGAAGTATTGATTTTAACAAATAATCCCACTGTAACACTATGTCAATCAGAGATATACTAGCGGCTACCAGTCTCAAGCAGATCGCAGAGAATCCTAGCGAACGTAAAAACATTAACAGACAATCATTGGAAGCAATCTTACTAGCTGCCAAAAAGGAAATCTTATTTTTAAATGAACGAAAGCTCTATTAGGTGAGTTTATGGTTTAGCTTAGGTATTAATGTCTACTTTTACATAGGTGAGTTCTGGTTGATATTATTCTCTAAGGTAATTAGACCTCTGGTTAACTGACGTATATCTAGCTATGATTGGATTTGTAAGCTTAATCGTGTCGGTTCTTTACCTCCGTTAGATGAAAACTAATTGTTATATTTGATACAAAAAACTAAGGGCAATGGATATATGAGAAACATTGCTGAACGTTTTTGGACATTATTACTAGATTACTTAGTATGCCTAAGCTTATCGATTATGGGATCTTACAAACTTCGCTCCTCCGTCTTTTTTTCATGTGTCCGCCTTCATTTAAGCTAAACTAGGATTAAAGTGTTATATCTTATGGTTAAATTAGATTAATGCAGTTACCTGAGTCCGAGTATGTAATTTATGAGCGTAATCCTCTTATCCAGGTTGCGTGTCAGTTGCGTTTCCCGCCCATACTCAAGATTTCTCATGAACAACCAGTTGAGTTTCAGGATGAGATCAGGTCTCAATACCCACTTTTTGAGAAAATTCAGATGCCTTTTCCATCTCAAGTTCCTCAAATAATTCAGCAACCTGGTTTTTTTCCTTTAGGATTGGCTTATAACTTTAAATCTGAAGATCAAAAATGGCAGTTATCTATTACCCAAGATTCTGTTACTATAGTTACATTTGCTTACGAAAAATATTTGTTGTTTCAAAGACGCTTTAAGGAAGCAGTCGATATTTTTGAGAAAATATATAATCCATCTTTTTATACAAGGGTTGGAATTCAATATCAAGACTTAATTATCCGATCAAAGCTAGGGCTTGAAAACAGAAAATGGTCAGACTTGATTACGCAAAATATTGCTTCTGAATTATACGATTCAGAATTTGAACCTTTAATTCAATCGATTACGAAAAATCTGATACTGAAAACTGAACATGGACAGATTAATTTTCGTCATGGACTTGTTAATGTAAAAGAACCTGATAAAACTAATGATGAGCTTGCTTATTTGTTAGATAGTGACTTTTATACAGAGAATAAAATAGAGAGAGGTGAAAATGTTTGGAATACACTTGGACAATTCAATAAATCAGCTAGAAAATTATTCAGGTGGAGTATCACTGACACCTTACACGCAGCCATGCAACCCCGTACAGCTTAAATTACATAAGTCTAGTCATACATTACAAAGTGCAGCTTTCTATAATAGTAGGAGTGTGGTTCTTGATAGAGAAAGTGGTAAAGAATGGATAATAGAAAATCCATTACCTGAATTGTCTGAATTAACAGATTATTATTTCTTTTTTAGGACTAATTATGATAGTGATTCTATTGCTAAATTAAACCAATTGCTACAATGTCTTTGGATTCTACAATCTTTACCAGAGTCAGCTTTAGATGAGGCTACTAGTACACTTAAACTAATTGCTGATTTTTATTTAGAATATTCTCCACAAGCTAATTTACATACTATTTCACCTAAACAAGTTAAAGGTAAATTAAGAGCTACAAAACTTAGACCTCCTATAGTTTTAGAATGATAGCTTAATTTATGAGAAGACAAGCTATCTACCAACCGTCAATTATAAACACTTCTCTAAGACAGGGAGAAATATTGACAAATTTAGTTCAATATACGCCTGTTATTAGTGGAGTGTCTCTAGACTCAGAAGAACTACTTTTCGATCCAATTATTTGTCCTTATGCAATTGTTGTCACACAAGATTGTGACTTAGATTGGGATTATAAAGCTAGAGGTAATAATAATACCCCTATATCAAAATTATTGAATTCCGTGATTTTGTGTGAAATTGGGACAGCAGAAAAAATTAGAAACACAGAAATGAATGGTCCAGAATGGAACTTAGTTAAAACCCAACGCCATGAAAGATTTTATTTTTTTGAAAAAATTCCTGTTGAATGTGAATTACAGCAAGTAGGTTTACCGGAGTTAACTGCTGATTTTAAGAGAGTTTTTGGAATTGATGCATCAACCCTGTACGATCAAATATCACTAGGAATTACAAAGCGTAGGGCGTTTTTATCTAGTCCATATTTAGAACATTTTTCTAACCGATACTATAGTTTTCATAGCAGAGTCGCACTACCTTCTCCATACAAAAGCGAACCTGGAGTGGTTAATTAAAATTTTTAAAACAAAAATTGGTTTTTCAGTATTTTTACATAGATAAAAATTAGTCGTTTCAGAAACAGTTGTATTAGACATGACCGATAGAAATTTAGGCTAATTCAGTCCATTAATCCAGCTTAGAAGAACAAGGCTGAATCGGTACGACTTCACTGACCAGACTGGACTAAATTAGCTATAGGTTCGTTCAACAATCTAGCATTTGAGCAATACTTCAAATCTTTACCGATATTCTTTTTGTTTAGATAAGCAATATTGTTACATAATGATTGCTTTATTGTAATACATAACTTATACTAAATGTTACCAAGTAAATTTAAAATTCTAGGTAGTAATTAATATTTATGGATACACAGATTTTGAACTCTACATTTGTTAAAGAAAGAGTTGAAACATTTTATGGATATGGCAATTATAGAGGTAATTATTGGTTTATTGGCATGGAAGAAGCTGCTGGTGGTGACTTTGATGATATTAATAATAGGATAAATACTTGGGCAAAGAGAGATAAGTTAGATATAGACGATCTTGCCGAATACCATCAAGCTATTGGATACCCAGAGCTTTTTGAAAAAGGTGCAAGATTAACCGTACCAGTTTGGAGAGCGATTATTCGTATTATATTAAGTGAACAAGGAGAAATTAATGATATTACTAGAGAAGATATCCGCAAATACCAAATAAGTAAATTAGGTAGAAGACATGAGGAAACTTGTTTGTTAGAAATGTTCCCTTTACCGTCGCCCAACGCTAAAGTGTGGGGATTTAATAATATTGTTGATCTAAATCAACTCAAATTTTTAAGTGATAGAAAAGAGTATGAAAAGCACTGTATTGAAAATTTAAAACGTGTAGAGAATATTAGTAATAAAATAAAGGAATATAAACCTAGGGTTGTTGTTTTCTATAGTCTAAATTTAAAATATGTTAAACATTGGAAAGAAATAATAGGGAGTGTAGCTGATAATTTAAAAAAAATAGGGTATTCAAATAAGGAATATTTCTGTATTGGTAAAAATGATCAGACTGTGTTTGTGATAGCCAAATTTCCCAGAGCTGTACCTAGTGAGTACTACTGTAATATTGGTAAGGAGATTACCGCTAAATTAGCAGAGAAATAATTTACTATGTTTTTATTAGTGTAGTTAAAAGCAATACCAGTGAATAGGATGGTCAGACATCTTGACAAGCTCTCTAGATAAGATTCTGGTTTAGCTTGGTTACTGGTATATAAAATGAACATCAATAATGAGGGATTTTATCGCCAAGATTCAGTTTATCTAGCTACACATTAATTCTTGCAGTAGCTACTTTTGCTACTATCTCTATCCAGTTTCTTTATTATTGATCTAAAAGAACGCATAGAAACGTCTATAGAATATCGCAAAGTGCTATTAAGTCCTTGCAACGCCACCGAGAACGAGCCGAAAACCAATCAGTTTGTGGCATGGAAGTAATAATATACATATAAACACATCTAATTCTAGAAACGTTTACAGGTCAAGGATCTTAATGAACAATAAGGTTTATAGCAGATGCATTAAAGTGTAATTTTATGATGATAGAGGAACTTCGTAGAGTTAAGAATAATAGCATATAAACTTTAAAAAATCTATATTAGCGATAAAGGCAATATCTGAATAATATAGAATAAGAAATTATTTCTCTTTCGTCACTATTGGATAAATTAACGAATTTGCGTCTTTCTAGCCAACGAAGAATCAAGGTTTTCTCCTAATTTAATGAAAGATGGTTAATCCTTATGAATCGAATCGATAACATGGATAATACCCAACTCCTGTAATTGCGATCACCTAGCTACCATTAATTGTTGAGTAGTACTTATATCTAGTGCAAAATGGTCTTAGAGTATTATGTAGATAAGTCGTATAGTAACTACTTGAGGGTGATCGCTTTCTGGAAACAAACTTAATTGCTTGGAGTATTATGTAGATAAGTCGTATAGTAACTACTAACTTAGAATCAGTAAACCAGCAGTGCTAGGTATCGAGTTGGTCAAAAGCTTATGAAATAGTAGAAATTTAACCAAAATTAAAGCTTGACAAAATGCCTAAAAGTACTTTATTTCACAGGTTATAAATCTTTCCATAAAATCAGAGTAATGAATCCCTGATCCACTCCCCCATAATCCTAACCCAAGAGTTACTGCTTTCACCCAACAACCCGAAAACGGAAGATTATAATAATATCCACCACATATTCCAAATCTTTCCCAACTGTCAACCTCCTCTTTTAACCAACTGGTATTAATCTCTGTTTGGAGGCAGATTCCAGATTTGTCGCTAGATTTGTTGCTAGTATTATCGATCCAAAGTCGATTGATTTCTGTGAGAATTTTACATGGGAAATATTTTATCAGGTCTTGCCAATGTTTATATTTTTCCTTAACCATGACCTGATAAAAAATCCAGATAGTTTCAAGATTGGCTTCTTCCCACTGCTGTTGCTTTAAATAGTGTTCCAATAAAGTGTATAGTTCTAAGTCTACTAAATCACCAGCTACTTTTCTTAATTCAGATTCAAAAACCTGCTGGGATTCTGAGTCTAATTGAACTGCCAACATATTATGAAAACCTTCTCTAAATCGTTCAGGATTCCCCCTGTTAGCAAATTTTAACCGAAAGATTTCTTGCCATTTTTCCTTTGTTTCGTCTGCTTTCGCCTGCCATAGCCATAATTGATAGACTCTCTTATCCTTGTACTTTTCTTTCAAATACGAATCCCACAAATTTTTCCTGCTTTCGCTCTCTTTCTTCCCCCATAATTCATACAGTTCTTCGGCAGCTCTCTCATAAAGAGAATATAATTCAGTTCCTTCAGGTAGTTGAATAACCGGGATAATACGAGGTAGTATACGCGAAATTCGATATACTCTATTTTCTTCCTCAACTTCAGAACTCACATCAATCAGTCCCAGATTTATCCCCCGCTTTAATTCCTCTTGATACTTAGGAAGCCGATCGCAGACAATTTCTAAAGCTTCCATAGGAACGGGAATTTTATATACCAAGCAATAGCTGAGAATTTTCTGTAGCGGCTCATCAATAAGCTGATATAATTCTTCCCAAATAATTTTATCTTTCCATAGTTCGGGACTTTGTTCTAGTTCTGTTAATTTTACTTCTACGTCTTTTTTCCCCAAGACTTCATTGTTGATAAATTCTAGTAATCGAGGATTACCATCTGCTAAAATCAATGCCCGTTCTCTCAAATTCTGAGGGAGTTTATCAGAACTGAAATGTTCTAATCGATTTAGTTTTTTAGTCAGTTCAGATCCTCTCAGTGGTTCTAAACCTTGTTTATAAAAAGATTCTCTCAATAAATCAGAATCGAAATCATAGCGACAAGTGATAATAATACGATGATTAGTTCCCGTTTCTTGTATCGCCGATACTAATGCTTCTAAAATTGGAGCTGCTTTATCTGAGATAATGTATCCACCTTCACGGTGTTCCAGATTCCATTCAAAATCATCCAGAATAAATAAAAACGGTTTTTCTCCCAATTCTGATAATTGACGGAATAGCGAAATTAATCTAATTTCAAGTTCATCTTGACTATTTTCTAAATCATTAGTCAAGTTTCTTAATTGAGGATCGGTTAGTTTCTTCTTCAATTTGTTAATTAAAGAAGGTTCATCAATTTGTCGCCACCAGAGAATCTTTTCATGTTCAGATAATCGTTCCCACAATCGAGAGGCGATGCTACTTTTTCCCGAGCCTCCCATACCGTGAATCAATACCCCTACTTTACTATTATCTGTTTTCAGAATCCTTAAGCAATTCTGTAACTGACGACGACGACCAACAAAATTCTCTCTAGTAACAACTCTTAATCGCTTTTCATCGTCCAAGAACTCTAATGTAATAGAAGGTTTTGATAATTGTTTCCTCCCTGGTGTTCTTAATGGTGTTACTAATTCCTGTGGTAGGATATTCCCTACATATAAACGTAATTTATGCCAATCGGGTATTTGCTGCTTAAGTAAAGCTTTATATGTAGACGAAATAGCCTCTGTTACCTTCCTTCCCTGGGACAACTCTTGATAAAAAATACTAGCAGTAGCAGTAGCGTAAGTGTCGCCAACTCGCTGACCCCATCCAAGTACAGCAGTTGCACCCATGTTTAATAATTCTTCTGCCATTGATGGAACTGCATCATCAGATGAATAACCTGTACGACAGCCGGAAAGGAAAATTAATCTTGGTAATGGCGACCTTAAAGTATTCGCTATTTTAGAAGCATTACTATCAACTCTTTGACCGTATTCATCTTCCGTTAAAAAGTAGGGTGAACCATAGTTATAACTAGCATGACCCATTAAATGAACAACATCGAAGTAACCCGTTTCATATTCCCGCACCACATAACCTAACTCATCTAAGCAACCACTTTCCTCTACTCTCAAATTCAAGGGAACACGCTTAGTTGCTTCTAATATTCTTCCTTCTTCTGCTTCATAATCTAATTCTGGTGCAACTCCTATTGGAGAAGTAGCCATAAATAGTACGTTTAAAGGACGATTCTGTGGTGAGCTGGCGTTGGCTATCGGCTTACCATTAGACACCCACCTTAATGGAATAATTGGTGGTGTTTTCTCTACTAAAAACTGCTTTCCATCGTGCAGTAGTTCCCAAGGTAAGTTAGCCAGTCCTTTACCCGTGTCGATCGCAATAACTAACCCTTGGGAATGAGGTTGTTGTAGTGCAGCGGCTAGCAGGCGATCGTTCTTATCCAACCAGTTATACAGTGCTTGCCCGGTAGTAGCATAATTGGCAGGTAGCCGAGTGTAGTATTCCGTTTCTGCTCTGTCGCTTAACCTTTCGATCTCAGCCACAGACAATCTACGCTCCTTGTACTTAGCGTCGTTCTCCCAAAAGTACCGTAGAGAAACATAATCATTATCTTGTGGGGTTAAAATAATGTGAAGAATCTTCTGCTTGTTAGAATAACCTTTTTTATCTGAATCGTGTCCGTAATTACTAATATATACGTGCTTATCACCCTGAACATAATCATGCCCAAGATTCTCTATATAATTACCTCCTCCCCTATTAATATTACGATTTTCAGGTGTATTCGGATTCTCCATAGAATTTTGTTATTTTTAGCTTCCTAATCTTTTTTCACTTTCTCCATAGAATTTTGTTATTTTTAGCTTCCTAATCTTTTTTCACTTCTTGCCAACCTTCAATTGCATGAACAACAAAAGCTCCAACTGGATTATCAATAGCTTTCTCAAAAGCAGCTAAACTACCTTCTTTGATAGCATTAATTACCCGCTGTTTTAATAAGGGATTAGTTTCAATCTGGTCTACAGCTTGTGCTGCTACTACCATCTTTTCTGATGTAGTCGCTGTAGGGTATGTTTGTTCTAATTGTTTGAGTAAAGCTTGAATCTCAGCAGCGGCTTCAGCTAGACTTTGTGGCTGTCCAGCATACTTGTTACCTTGAACGTAATCGCCCTCAATACGCTCGTTGTAGTTTCCGCCACCTGTGTTTATAGTGCGATCACCTGTCATTGTTGTATTTCCTTGTACTACTTTATTACTATCACCTTGAATATTATTAATGTTACCATCGACAGAACTATCTACCGAAAAACCACTACGGCTGTTTACAATACTATTATTCTCTAGTTTATTATCAAATTGAATGCTAATTGGTTTATTAGCTAATAGCTTGAAAATCTCCATCATATCTACATTTTGTTGGCGATCACTTGAATAGTCTGTACTATTAACAATTGTCGGGGATTGTACTTCTTGTAAAATTTTACTCTCAAGGCTATACTTTAAAGCTTCTAATTCCCCAATAATCTTACTTAGAAGTTCTCGATCATAAATTGACAAATTATTTATAAACTCAAGTAATCTAACTGATATTACGGATATTTGGTAAATATTACTTAATCTTTCCACGAATAAGATACATTTCCCAGTCCAACTGGACAAAGAGCGACTATCAGCAATGTCTACCATAACCTAGTGAGATAGAGCCTACAGTTATTGCAATCGCTGAGGTTGCTGGATCTATAATTCGAGCAGTATTATTCAACAAATAATCTGGGTATTCAGTCTTTAGCTGTTCATCTGATATTGCTTCTTCATATGGCTGAGTATTTCCTGCTGAAATCACAAAAATAATGTTTTTGTCTTGGTATTGATAAGCAATCTCATCTATCTTTGTAGCTAATCGAAACTGCTTCATTCCATCTCGGTAAATTTGTTCATCATTACCTAATGAGATATTTATGACTTTGCAGTTAGGATATTGTTCAACAAAAGCACGAATAGCTTGATCTAGTTGAGTTTCTACAAGAAAATCCTCATCATACTGGCAGTTTTCATCTGTCACACGAGCAGAAAATAACCAAGCTGTTGGATCAAATGAGAGTTGTTTAATACAGTTTCTAACATCTCCATATATGGCAATTCCAGCAACACTTGTACCATGTCCATGTACATCATCTGCCCCACCTTTTATTAATTTCTGTCCTGGATCTGATAATATATCAGCTTCGCCTAGAGCTGGAGCAATTAATGGATGTCCACGCTGCATACCTGAGTCAATGACCAGAATGCCACAATTATCATCAGGTGGGGAAATAACTTCGGGAAAATTGGAAATAGGTTGATTATACTCATTAGCTCTCTCAAACGCTGGTTGAGGTGGATGATCAATTTCCTTGACAATTTCCTCTAGTAATAATTCATCTAGAATTTCATGCGTAACTTTAATCCGAGCAATACTCTGCCTTTCTAAAAAACGCCCTATCGCAGTTTCTAAATCATCAGCAGTCAAGGCACGTTTGAAGAGTTTTCTAAGAATTTCGCCACGAGCCATATTTTAAAAATGCTATTAATAACCGATCTATATATGTGAGGATAAATCAATTATATCAAACAAGCGAGTAAAAAACAAGATACTCTATTGTAACATTAAAATATTTTGTTGTCTACAAAACTAATTGTGGCAAAATCAGTATTTCGCAAGATATTGAGTATAACTATTTACGTATCCAACAGGAAGTGTCTATCTGTATTAACAGAATTAAATAAAATGGTACACACTGAAATGATCACTTCTTGGATATGTCTACAAAGTAAAAGTCTTGTTAAATAAGAGTTTGTTATTGTTGGCTATAGATAACACCAGATTATGTCCTCCAGTAGCTGCTATTTCTAAAGCACGACGGGCGTGGGCTTGTCCTTTAACATCCTTTAAATCTGCTCCACTGTCAAGCTGCGATCGCTGGTTTAAATAATCCCCACAGTCCAATTTTACGGGTTGATAAAGTTGCGGATTATTTAGCAACTTTACTACCTCAGATAGATGCTTGCAACCCAAAAGTGTTGAATGTTAAGATTTTGAGGAGCGTAGTCAAATTGTGCATTAGCATTGGTGATACCAAATTTGAGTAGCTAATGACTCTATTCTCAATAAACAAGCCATTTTAGCTGGGTAAAACAACTAAAATTGTAAATTTTGTTACACGATTCAACACTTCTGCTTGCAACCATAAACATCTATTCCTTGAACTACCGCCGCTTCTCGGACATTATCAGCAGGGACGACTAAACTGGTAATTCCCATCTTTTCAGCAGTAGCGGCGATCGGCAGCACACCAGTCACAGGGCGTAAACTACCATCTAAGGAGACTTCACCTAAAAATAAAAAACCCTCTAATAAATTAGGGCTGACTTGCTCTGAAGCTGCTAGGATTCCTACGGCGATCAGTAAATCAGAAGCAGGATATTCGTCTAGCAAGACTTCGTTATTAACTATACATAAGATTAACAAGTATTAAATATTATACCCCCAGCAATATGTATTCTGTTTATCTTTTAACGAAAAAGCGCACAACTTTATTTTTGTATTTCTAAAGAGTTCGGCGGTTTTATATATGTTTAAACAGGTGCTAGTATATTACTCTATCTCATATTAGTCTAACATCCCCAGGAGTACCAATCACCGCAAAAACTCCCCCTAGAGATTGAGCAACCCGCCCTGGGGTCAATCAATTTTAGATTTTAGATTTTGGATTTTGGATTGGGGATGAGTTAGTTAGAAGCAGAGGTTAGTTGTTTTTCTAGAGATCCTCCTAATCTAAAATCTAAAATCCAAAATCCAAAATTGGTTGACTTCTGCCAAGGGAGAGGATTATCAGCAACGAGATCACGGGCTAACCATAACTCCCAGGTCATAAACGGCATTAAGTCACTAAGCGTGTTCGCACTGCTCTGGAGTACTAAATTTTGGCACTGTCCAATGTAAGCGTTGCTTGAGAAAACGATGTAACAATTTTAGATTTTGGATTTTGGATTTTGGATTTTGGATTAAATTCTTCCAATCTAAAATCTAAAATCTAAAATCCAAAATTGCCCCAACCCAAGCTAACCACAGGGGTTTTAATACTCTCAAGTTGCCAAAATCATCCAGACGTTCCACCCGCAGCAGTGTCATTGGACGTGTAGCTGCTTTCCGAAAATGTAAATTTTCCCACATACTGACTTTAACACGTCCCAATTTCGGGTCAGTCAATTTTAGATTTTGGATTTTAGATTTTAGATTGAAGAAATTTAATCCAAAATCTAAAATCTAAAATCCAAAATTGTTTCACTGTCCCAAAGTGAAATTGGTCTGGATGGCATTAATTCACACACTTTCTTCAGTTGTTCCACTGCTTTATCAATGGGACTAACAATTTTAGATTTTGGATTTTGGATTTTGGATTTTAGATTAGAAGAGGGGTTAATCGTTTCTCCACCAACCACTGGTTCCCCTCTCCATTATCTCCTGTTGTTCTTCCCCAATCTAAAATCCAAAATCCAAAATCTAAAATT
>Ga0209611_10011030_pt1 | contig 13145 bp, 11 predicted proteins | sample S1TSphgellanicum_3_FD_187693 | JGI IMG/M metagenome (GOLD analysis project Ga0209611, IMG submission 187693) | Host-associated microbial communities from peat moss isolated from Minnesota, USA - S1T2_Fc - Sphagnum magellanicum MG (SPAdes) (version 2) | ecosystem: Host-associated > Plants > Peat... | reverse complement strand
CCCAAGGGGAGACGCTCCGCGAACGCAGCAGCGCTTCGCTATCGCGGCGAAAAACCTGTTTTTCTTGAGAATCAGGCAATCTAATTGAGAATTAAAACCCGATCCAACAAAATCGCATCGCTCCCGCTGCCCTCTGCCTCCTGCCTTCTGCCTTGCCCGAAGGGCTGTAATGAATTTATACTTTCATCCCACGTAAAGACTGGCAACGGATGTAGGACCGATTTTATATCATGTTCGGATGAACATGATATTATTCCTTTTTATGAGTGCTTCGTTCGGCGATATTCCAATAAGGTTCGGTTAAGGGCTGGTGCTTATCCGAACCTTATGGTGTGATGTTCTTTCCCTATGCGTTGCTAACTTCTGCGTCTTTGCCTGCGGTTATTATTAACGATAGTGCCGTATTCCTTGTTCATTTCACATTATTTGACGATCTATTGTTCTGATAAAATATCAATGACAATCAAGTAGTTTTTCCACAAGTCCAGGAGATCCATCACCAGAAATAACTTCTACAATTAAAGAAATTAGAAAGCGCAAAAGCAAGATCGGCTATCGCTTCAACAAGATTTTCACCAAACATTATGTGCTATCCCTACAAACAAGCAGATGATGATTCCAAACTCAATAGTTTGGAAAGCTTTCATTCCGCTAGAGGGTAAGGGTAGTGAGTTGAAAGTCTCAATTCAGCTTCATGCCACTAAACCAGAACGCAGGGCGCGAACAGCAGCTTGGGTACGATCATCTGCACAGAGTTTATTTAAGATATTCCGAACATGGGTTTTAACAGTACCAACTGTGATGTAAAGTTTTTCGGCAATTTGCCCGTTGCTACATCCAGCTACAATTAACTCTAGAATCTCTAGTTCTCGTTGCGTTAGTGGGTATGTTTCTAAAACTTGCTCGTACTCACTCGGCAATGCTTCAATTTTTACAGTCTTAGGCTGATCAGACGCTTGGTTGCTTGGTAACCCTTGCCGCATCTGCTGTAAAACCACATTGGCGATCGCCGGATCTATCCAAGAGTTACCGCCATGAGTTGCTTGAATTGCCTCTGTTAACTTATCGATGCTCGTGTCCTTCATGTAATAAGAGTCTGCTCCAGCTGCGAAAGCTGCAAGTACTGCATCCTCTGTATGATCCATTGTCAACACAAGAATTTTGGTTGCAGTATCCCCACTTTCTGTTTGGAATTGCCTGAACTTGCGCGTGAGTTCAATGCCGTCCATATCGGGTAAGCCAATATCTATCACCGCGACATCCGGCTTAGTTGTTTCCAAAAGTTTCAGCCCCTTAGTAGCATTTGCTGCTTCTCCAATCACTTTTAGTGCGCTGTTGGACTGTAATGCAGCTTTTAACCCCATCCGCGTCAGGTCATGGTCTTCAATTAAAACGATACTAATTTCAGTCATCTTTACACTCACTCTTTTCTAATTTCATCTGTCAAGAGCCTAACATTTTGCAAGTTTTTTCTTTGTTTTTCTAAGACCAAAGATATATAATATTTTGTCAAACTTGCATCCACCGATAGAAAGAAGGAATTCACTCTGTTTCCTTCAGATGAGACCGACAAATATCTAGCTTGGGATATAGCTAGCTGATTAAATCTTATGAAACAATTATGCTAATTATAACTCGCTCTATGCCGAATATTAGCAATAGCGTGGAAACCGTCACTTTAACCTCACCTCCAAAGAGAATTAATAGATTCCAGATAGGCAATGTGGGTTTGTAAGCAAGTGATTTATGGTTAGTCACGTGTGATCGACCAATAATCAATCGATTAAAATAGTCAATCCAGGTTAATCTTTACAAAAAATCATAAATCTTTCCCCAAAAAGTATGGTTCAAGAGTTCAACTCTGCTGACACAAACAAAAATAAAGGAGAACTAAAACAACATCTTGCCGAACAGGTGGAGCAGATCGAAGCCGTAAATCGCCAACCGCAAGAACTATTGCGGAGCGGACAACAAGTGCCGATGCAGCAAGAGGTCTATGCTGATATCGTCAAAAACATGCAATTCGGCTTGAATGTGTGGCGTCTAGAAGACCCTAATGATATCACATCTTTCCGACTAGTAGCCACTAACTTGGCTGGATTTTGGATAAAGGCACCCCAAGATTTAATTCTGATGGTAGTTTTGCTGGGTACATTGGTTCTTGTACTGATATCAGTAATCACAATGCGATTAAGCACCACACACGCTCCGATGGTCATGTTAAGATTTCGGTAAAAGACCAAGGACAGTACTACGAATTTGCCGTATCTGACAATGGTTCTGGCATTGCTCCTGAGTATCACGACAAGATTTTTGTGATCTTTCAAACACTAGAAGCCCGCGATCTAAAAGAAGGGACAGGAATTGGTTTGGCGATCGTGAAGAAAATCGTAGAAATGGAAGCGGGTAAGATTACTGGTTCTTCCGCCTCTTTTATGGTAGAGCCACTGACACTATTATTAAATAATGCACGTGGAAATCATAAAAGCCTTTGCCTGTAAGCCTTTAAAGCTGTCAAGCAACAAGGTCTTAGTATTAGGTTCCATAAAAGGGGCGAAAGAGCCAGATTACAGCCCTTCGGGCAAGGCAGAAGGCAGGAGGCAGAAGGCACTTATGTGGATGTGACGGTTTATACGAGAATGGAATGCCTTCTGCCCTGCCTTGCCCATGGCGGGTCAAAGCCCACGGATTCATTCGTAACAAAAAATAAAATCTGTTGCGAGACGCGTAGCGCGAGAAACTCTTCTCGTCCTTATTTGAATCCCACGTTTTTAAGCGTGGGTTCCTTCTGCCTTCTGCCCTCTGCCTTCTGCCTTCTCAATTTGCAGTCTGTCTTAGGAGTAGGAAGTACTTTCCGCTTTACTTGGCCGAAGCAACCTCAATAATAGAGATGATTGCAACTTACGATAGGCATAAGTTTGTACGTAAGTCTAACCAATGAGCGAAGACGAAGTAGATTTACGCGTCTAAACTAAACTTGAGTAAGGATAGATATCGTGGGTTATTGTTACCCCCCTTCGTCCTCAACAGCAGATTATCATCTCCATGTATAGCAGTCCTAAATGATTTGCTTTCTGCCGAGAAACCCGGCAAATCTTACGAAACTGGGTTTCTGAGGGATGAAAAATTTGTCACTCAAATAGGGTTTCTATAGCTAAGTACTAAATTTTTGAAATGGTAGGAAGAGTGATTAACATACTACTGGTGGAGGATGACGAAGTTGATGTCATGAATGTCAAGCGGGCTTTTAAAAAAGTAAAGGTCCCTAACCCGCTTTATGTAGCAACTAATGGAGTTGAGGCGTTGGTAATGCTACGCAGTCAGCAAGACCAGCCTCCTGAGGTTCCCACAGAACGACGCTTGGTATTACTAGATTTGAATATGCCTAAAATGGGCGGAATCGAATTTCTTCAGGAATTACGTTCAGATCCTCAATTAAAAGCAACTCCTGTAGTAGTTATGACAACTTCAAACCAGGACCAGGACCGAGTAGAAAGAAGCTTATAACTTGAATATTGCTGGTTATCTGCTTAAGCCTGTGACCTTCACCAATTTTATTGACCAAATGGCAACGCTTAACAATTATTGGACATTATGCGAAATGCTTTGAAGACTTGATGATAAAATAAAAATTATTTTATTAATGCTTAAAAGAAACAAAAATACTATACATGTACCCTGAAAATAGAAATGTCATAAAATCGTTTTTAATAGCGAAAGCCCAAGGTGATGGAAGAAAAGTTAAAAATTTTAGTTGTAGACGATGATGAAGTAGATCGCATGGCAGTGCGGCGTATTCTGACCAAAGCAGGCTTCGACATAGAACTGTCTGAGGTTAGTAATGGTAATAGCGCGATCAATGCCCTAAAAAATCATTCTTACGACTGTGTGTTGCTAGATTATCGGTTACCAGACCAAGACGGCTTAACCCTAATCCAAAAAGTACGCTCTTTAGGAATAAAATTTCCTGTCATAGTTCTGACAGGTCAAGGGGATGAGCAAATAGCTGTTGAATTGATGAAGTCTGGTGCTACAGACTATCTTTCCAAGTCTAGGTTATCACCAGAAATACTGGCACAGGTTTTACGGAATGCTATGCGAGTTTACCGTGCGGAAACGCAGGTATTTTTGACGACCCAGCAACTCAGAAAAAGTAATGAGCTACTGACTCGGAAAAATCAAGAATTAGAAGCACATCGGCAACAAATTGAGTTGCAAAATCTAAAGCTGATTGAAGCATCACAGTTAAGGTCGCAGTTTCTAGCAACGATGTCTCATGAACTGAGAACTCCAATGAATGCCATCATTGGATTTTCGCAATTATTGTTGCGTCCTAAATCTGGTGAACTTACACATCAGCAAAAAGATATGGTAGAGCGTGTCCTTAACAATGGCAAGCATTTGCTCCTGCTGCTGAATGAAATTCTTGACTTTTCCAAGCTAGAAACAGGACGGTTAAATATAAAGCCAGAAATATTTGATTTATCTAAGGTGGTAAATGCTACGGTAGCAGAAATGTGTTCCTTAGCAGAGCAAAAAAACCTGAATCTTCAGGTTAAATCTGATCTGCAAAATCCTCTAGTGTTTAATGACCCAACTCGCATTCGGCAGATTCTGATCAACTTGCTTTCAAACGCAATAAAGTTCACAGAGTCGTCAGGCTGGGTTAGAGTAGAGGTTAAGGAATTGTCTGAAAATCAAGTGGTCATAGTCGTTAGTGATACTGGTATTGGCATTTCTCCTGTGGACATAAAACATATTTTTGAAGCCTTCAGGCAAGTCGATCAGAGTACCACACGCAAATATTCTGGCACAGGTCTGGGTTTGTCAATCGTAAATGCGTTGGTGCAAATGATGCGTGGACAAATCAAAGTAGAAAGTAAATTAGGTGAGGGTTCAAACTTCAAAATTGAACTACCACGTCAAATATCATCATCAACTTACCAAAATAAAGATGGGGCAGCAACTACTGCTGATGATTCAAAAAAAAAATTATGGAAGCATCAGGAGAATCCCCACTTCACTTTAGAAGTAGTGCCATGGGAGAGGAGAAATAGGAAGTTTCAACACCAATAAAGCAGTAAACTTATAAAATTTTTCAAAATAGCTGAGAGATTATGTTGTCTAATGACTCCTCTAAAATTGAACGCATTCTAGCTGTTGATGATACTCCTGATAATCTCATTCTGTTACAGACGATTTTAGAAGTAGAAGGCTATGAAGTTGAATTAGTAGCTGATGGTGTAAGTGCTCTAAAGCAAATTGCACAAGATCCACCAGATCTGATTTTATTAGATGTGATGATGCCAGGGATGGATGGGTATGAAGTCACACGTCGCATACGTGATAATTCGGAACTACCTTATATTCCCATCCTACTGTTAACAGCCTTTCATGAAGTAAGTGTTGTCGAAGCGTTGGATGTGGGAGCAGAAGATTTTATTCGCAAACCATTTGATCAAGATGAGCTACTGGCAAGGGTAAGATCGCTGCTACGCCTCAAGCATAGTATTGACGAACAACAAAAAATGGCACGCCAGCGGGAGGACTTTGTTTCTCGAATGACTCATGATTTGCGAACTCCTCTAGTTGCTGCCGACCGGATGCTCAATTTATTTGCTGCAGAAACTTTCTGTAAGATTTCGCCGGAAATGAAAGAGGCGATCGCTGCTATGGTTCGCAGCAACCAGAATTTATTAGCAATGGTAAACAACCTTCTAGAAGTTTACCGTTTTGAGGCAGGTAAAAAGACACTGCAATTTGAAAGCTGCAATCTGCAGGACATAGTTCAAGAAGTCGTTCAAGAACTTAGTCCTCTTGCTACTGAAAAAGGCTTGACTCTCAATGTAGATACGACCGACATAGACCAGCTAGACGCAAATGCTGGTATGGTGACGGGCGATCGGCTAGAACTGCGAAGAGTTGTGAGCAACTTGATCGGAAATGCCATTAAGTTTACAGATACAGGCAGTGTAAACATTCGCATTTCTGAAAAATTGGCACTTCCCAAGTACAAAAATTATGTAACAATTGAAGTCCAAGATACTGGATATGGCATTTCTCCAGAAGACCAAGCAATACTGTTTGAACGGTTTCGCCAAGGTAAAAATAAACGCTCTGGCAGTGGCTTGGGACTGCATTTATCGCACCGCATTATTGAGTCACACAAGGGCAAAATTGATGTATCTTCTGAACTAGGTAGAGGTAGTGTATTTACTGTGCATCTACCAAAGTAAAAATTTCTAATTGTGCCTTGGCAAAGCACCAAATTTTATGCTAACATATATCAATTTACAGAGAGGCTTATCTACCTCTCTCTCTGAAGGCAGGGTAACATACGGTGTTGTTTATATCTATCAGGTTAATAAGCATGGGTGAAAAATACTAAATTAGAGTGGTGATGGAGAGTGAGACTTGCCACTAATATTTAAAGCAGTGATTCATGAATCCTAACTCTTCTAAGCACATTACACTGCTACCAGCAACTCAAACAGTCGGGTTAGCCTGTGGTACAAATCCCAGCAAACAACTTGCATTCTATAATTCATCATTCAAAGCTTTGCTTTTTGGCTTGTTGGTATTAGTTTACACCTCTAGAGAAAAGAATTAAAGAACCAATGACGACAACTCCAACGCGTGGCCAAGTAGAAAGAACGCTAGCACAGGGTATCCAAGCTTTATATCGTGAGCATCTAGGACATCAGCCGAGTAAAGTGACCTGCCAACTATCTGAGCAAAATGTAGTCGTATTGCTCGAAGATTCTATCACTCAACCGGAGCAATTACTTGCTCAAACAGGTCGGCAAGAACTCGCAGAGCAAGTTCATTCCGACTTAGATGACGCAATTCAGCCAAAACTAAAGGAACTGATTGAAGAGATTTTGCATGTTTCTGTAGTCGATCTACTGAGTGATGCCACATTGGAGACAGGTCGCACTGGTATTATTGCTCTCCTGACGGATGCGCCTAATGTTCGGATTAATGCTTCAAGTTCCAAGATTAAGAAAAGGTCTTCATTTGATCAAACTGAAGCCTAAGAATCTGCATTGATTTGGCTATTCTTCACAGAGTTTAAAAGCTGGGTCAGGATTAAGTTTCTTACATAGGTAGTGGCTAACTATAGCCTCTAAATCTTCAATCATGTAAGGCTTACTAATGTAATCGTTGAAGCCTGCCATCAGGATGCGTTGTCGATCTTCAAGAGTAGCTAATGCTGTGACGGCGATCGCAGGAATATTCTTAGTTAGTGGTTCTTGCTTCAGACAAAGCACTACATCAATCCCACTCACACTAGGCAACAAAATGTCTAACAAGATCAAGTCGGGCTGATACTCCTTTGCTACAAGCACTGTATCTTTACTGTCTTGTTGACAAATGAGTCTACAGCCCAGCGACTCTAAGGTATAACTCAGTAGCAGCAGGTTATCGTTATCGTCTTCTACTGCCAAAATTAGAGGTGGCTGAGAGTATTGCTTTTTGTGATCGCTCATAAATGCTTGTGCCAGTTCCATTTCTTCTCCAGAAGGTACAGTCTGCATTCATTGTCTTTTTTAAAGAACAGAGGAGGCATTCTGCAAGCGGTCTAATGGCGCTCGTTTAAGACTGGCTCGTGTCAAAACCCTGTCAAGTTGATAATTTTTGGTCACGCAGTACCTTAGGGACAAAGAATATATCGAGCAGACAGAGTGATCAGGATCTTCCTAAATTATAGACAAAATCGAAAGAATATCATAAACAACAAATCAGAGACACTTAATATACTTAAATATAATTTAAGATTGTGATACAAATAAGTACCTATGTACTATAGATTATATTCGTCATTCTCAGTAATAGAGGAATCCTAAATCATTTATGAAGAATTTTGCGTGGTGTAGCCCACCAAAACCAGGGTATGGTGCAATACTGCTCGGTTAAGGAAATAAAGTGGCCTGAAACCCTTGAAATATCGTTGTCGATGATGACCAAAAAGGGCTTAACCGAGCAGTATTGGGGTATGGTGGCTTTAGCCCTACCTACACGTATTTCAACAATCAAATAATTAGTTTGTTGCGCATTTAATTAGTTTGTTGCGCATTCAATATAAATTAATTATATTAGGTTGACAAATGCTAATCTTTATGGTTAGGCTTTATCTCAACCAGAACTATCCCAATACTTGTCTGTTAACAATAATTGAGATGCCAGAAACTCGGTTTTTTTAACCCACATTTCGTACTTCGTTTTGTAATATGCTTGGGTTAAAAATTTTGGGCTTATGGTAGTTGAATAGCGATCGCAAAAAGCCTAAAAAGTACCAGTGTTAATACTTAATGGTATCAACGTATTTTTGTAATATTTATTGAAGTATTAAGGTATGACATTTTGAAGTGCGGAATGTGGGTTTTAACAATACCTTCGCCATTTTACGAGAAATAAAGCTTTCAGCCTCCACGGTAAATTAAGCGTTTTCGTCTTTTTAGCTTCGTCGAAATCTGTATAAATATTGTCCAGATTTTCCGGGAAGGGGTTTTATTGATCTTCCAGTCCAATCAAGGTTTTCAGGCCTTGGCATGGGCTTGAAATAAAACCCCATATTTTTTCAGCCATCGTGGAATTTTGCCAGGTTTTTGTGATCCCCAATTTTGGCGAAGGTATTGTAGTTATGGATAGATTTTATTGAACAGTTGCCAACCCTTGCAGAAGTGGTAGCTTCAAAAATACGGGCAGAGATTGGCAAAACTAGTCGTTGGGTCGATTGTCTCATCTGCTTCCAAGAGATCATCGTAGGGTGAGTCAAGGTCAAGAAATTCGACCGTTTTCCCTTCTAGTCTAGAAGCAATATTGTTCAGAGCTATAGCAGAGGTTGATTGATTTTCCGCTAATACTAAAGGTTCGCCGTGATTGGTGGAAACAATAACGCTTTCATCTTCCGGAATCACGCCAATCAGGGGAATGTCTAGGAGTTCCTGAACATCCTGTATCGACATCAAATTAAAAACTCGTGCCATTAAGGGTCTGACGCGGTTAATAATTAAATGAAGGCGCTCGACGCCTTGTGCTTCCAGCAACTTAATTGTGCGATCAGCATCACGAATTGAAGGGATTTCTGGTGTGGTAATAATTAGTGCTTCAGTAGCAGCAGCGATCGCATTCTGAAACCCCATTTCAATACCTGCTGGGCTATCTATTAACACATATTCATACTTCGGTGCCAAAGTATCTAACAATGACTTCATCTGTTCTGGAGTTACTGTTCCTTGGGAGCGTTTTTGTGACACTGGTAAGAGTACTAAACCGTCTTGCCGCTTATCTTTCACCAAAGCTTGTTCTAAGCGGCACTCTCCAGCTAGGAAGTCAAACGCACCGTAGACTATACGTTTTTCTAGACCTAGCAGCAAATCCAAATTTCTCAAGTTGAAATCAGCATCAACTAGTGCCACTTGACGCCCCATCTTTGCTAAAGCCATGCCTAGATTAGCTGTAACTGTGGTTTTACCCACGCCGCCTTTGCCAGAGGTAATGACAATAATGCGAGTCATAATGGAAACTTGTTCTATTAAAGACCAGGGATGCACCCCTAATTAATCTCTACTCAAAACTTAAGTAGCAACCGGAGTAAAAGTACTGATCTTTTATCAGACTTTCCTAACAATGGGCATGGGGTATGGGGTATAAATTGGCAATTTCTCTACATCTAACTGTTCTTTGCCATTGCAAGAGTGCCTATTGCCCAATTGCTTCCTCAAAAAACTTGACACATATACTTGTTTGTAGTATTATGAACTACACAGAGATATGAGTATGCTGAGTTACTTTCTTAACTTGCTAATTACAGGTTAGACTCTGTCTCTGGCGACTTTGACTTAACCGGGTTATTTTAATTCTTAACTCCTCACTCTCGATCACTGCGACACCACTGAAAATATGGAATTTGACTACTATAGAAGTAATGAAAACACTCCGACAAATACTAATACTAACAGTCAAAGCTTATTGGCAAGCGGTTGGCGACCCTTTCACAGGGAGTTGGATTGGGAGTTTGTGTGGCAGTTGTTGTGTAACGACACACAGGAAGTAACTCAAAAAACTTTGAATTTAGCAAGTAACATTGCCGATACTTTGGGTCGAAATAATTATGCTTGGTGGGCTAATTTATTGAATGTTGTATCTGATAATACTCGCTATGAAGTTGAAAAATTTTGGAATTATATTACACCTGACCCTCTCAACCCGGATTATCGTTATAAAGAAATTTTGAGTACGGAAACACCAATTGTTCAATTTGTCAGTCGGAACAGTATTCCCATTGATTATGTTCTTCAACGACTCCAAGAAATTACTGTATTGAGAGTGTTAAATTTGTTAAGTCGTCCTAATATTATTACTCAGTACTATTTAGAACGAGATTTTTATTACCCTGTAGAAAAATTTGTCAACTGGGATCGCCTTGAAGTTATCCACACAGTTTATGCTTACTGGTCAAAGTACGACGTTTGGCTGCAAATTAACCCCTATGATCGGGGCAGACGACAATATACTTTAATGGCAAAAAACCTAGCGCCACTGATTAACAAAGCAACTTATGACTTAGCAGTGATGCTTAGTGGATATCAAAGTCGCGTGGGCAAGCTTTACAGCCAATTTCCGATTCGCAGTTTTCCAGCGGATATTCAAAGTTTTACTGACACAGTACAACAAGCAATTCTCAATCAACAGCAGCTAGCAGTTTTAGTACATGGAGAACCAGGTACAGGTAAAACCGTCTGGACACAAGCAGTAGCACAAGAAATTCTTGTGCCTTTAGGGTATGTGATTTTTATTTTGGATCATGATGCGATCGCCAACTTTGTCCCACCAACGTACTTAGGACGAGTTTGTATTATTATTAACGAGGCTGATAATTTAGCGCAAAATCGCGCTTCTGAAGTGGCGCAATACAGTAACAAAACGGAGCACATTCTCAGTTTATTAGATGGGACTTTGTATCAGAGTGTCATTGATGATTCTGGTATTCAGATGCAGCAAAGATTGGTGATATTAATGACTTGCAACACCACTGAAAGATTAGATCCAGCGATGTTACGTAAGGGGAGGGTAGACTTGATGTGTGAATTTACGCAGGTATTTGTATAAACTAACATACTTGCCCACTGGTTGTAGCGATATTACATATAATGTCTCTGCTTGGGAGTATGAATTTTGGATTTTGAACCCTTGATATTAATCTTTGACCCTTAACACAGTTAGTTGTCAATGCCACAGCATAAATCTGTCACAATAACAGATGTGGAAGCATCTACTAAGCGTCTTGCTGGTATTGCCCACCGCACTCCCGTTCTCACATCAAGAACTGTCAACGATCGCAGCAATAGTCAAGTATTTTTCAAGTGCGAAAATTTCCAACGCACCGGGTCTTTTAAGTTTAGAGGTGCATACAATGCTTTGGCACAGCTATCTGAAGCACAAAAACAAAAAGGCGTTCTGACCTTTTCTTCTGGGAATCATGCTCAAGCGATCGCCCTCGCTGGACAACTGCTAAATATTCCCACTACCATTGTCATGCCTGACGACGCCCCAACCGTCAAGCAATCTGCAACTCGTGGTTATGGTGCTGAGGTAATTTTGTATAACCGTCAGCAAACAAACAGAGAAGAATTAGCCCAAACATTGTCACAAGAGCGCGATCTTGTCTTCATTCCTCCTTACGACCATCCTCATATAGTGGCAGGACAAGGTACAGCAGCCAAAGAACTCATAGAGGAAGTTGGAGAACTAGATTTACTGTTAGTTTGTTGTGGTGGTGGCGGATTACTTTCCGGTTCCGCCATTGCCACCAAAGCAGTTTTACCTAATTGTCGAGTGATCGGCGTCGAACCAGAACGTGCTGACGATGCGACACGCTCCTTTCACACCAAAACTCTGCAGACTGTAAAAAATCCTGATACTATTGCTGACGGAGCGCGTACCCCAAGCCTAGGTCAGATCACTTTCCCACTGGTGTTGCATTACGTTGATGATATGGTAACCGTATCGGAGGAAGCAATTCTTCGCACCATGTTCTTTTTGTGGGAACGCCTCAAAATTGTGGTTGAACCCACTGGAGTACTAGCAGCAGCCGCTTTACTAGAAGGTGTCGTGAACGTACCGCAGGCTAGAATTGGTGTCATTATTAGCGGTGGCAATGTGGATTTGTTGCGTTGTCTTTCATATTCTCTCACGTTAAACTCTCCCGCATGATAGCGGGAGACTCAACAAGACAGACGGCTATAACCTCACTACCCTACTATTTTTGTGGCAGTGATACTTATCACAGACCCAACGTTTACAGTTAAGCTGTTAGAATTACCTGCACTAATTGAAGTGAAACTACTGCTGTTGGCAGATGTAGCAAAATTGCCTCCGAAGTTAGCGACTAAGAACGCCGAAGTTGTACCAGCTAAAATTAGCTGAGGTGGTGTAGAATCCCCCCCAAAAATTCTGTCAATTAAGCTTTGATTGTGCACATCATCCAGAAACTCCAAAGAGTGCTGTTGCAAATCAAGAATCTCCATAATTTTCTCCTGCAGAATTTTGCGATTACCAAGATGTTTTGTTAGCACTTTTGCAAAAAGCTTTGGCTCTCCTGGATTTGTGGTGAAAAACTTTCAAATTTATACAGAAATCCTTGCTGATTCAACGCTGAAAGCCTAGGAGATACTTGTTGATAAATTTGCGTTATGCCTTAGGTACAGGAGAGCAAAAGTTAAAGCTTCATGAAATCATAGAGACTTTATAGCAATTATCGCAAGATTTTAGCAAGATTTTTGCTGGAGCTTCACAAATACTTTACACTAGCAATCCGGGTGGTGAATCAAAGCAGGTTGGGATGTGAAATTGTTAAAACAGTAGAAATATTTGCGACAACTTGAGGTCGTGCTTATTTGTCAATAAGTAATATTACTTATTTTATGTTTAGTCTATGGTGGAAAACTCACATTTTACACCTAGCAAATAGAATGTCAAAACCATGACTCCGTAAGAGAGGACTAATTTGTTCGAGGTTCAGTAAAAAAATAAACACTAGTACTAGTACACGACGGCGGAATTGAAGAAGGCAGAAGTACGTTCGCGCAGCGTCTCCGACAGGAGAAGGAGCTATGCTGCTATGCTGAAGGATCAATTTA
>Ga0209611_10011029_pt1 | contig 13146 bp, 8 predicted proteins | sample S1TSphgellanicum_3_FD_187693 | JGI IMG/M metagenome (GOLD analysis project Ga0209611, IMG submission 187693) | Host-associated microbial communities from peat moss isolated from Minnesota, USA - S1T2_Fc - Sphagnum magellanicum MG (SPAdes) (version 2) | ecosystem: Host-associated > Plants > Peat... | reverse complement strand
TTTTTTTTCGTTTTTTCACTGAAGGTTTAGGCTAGCTGGGTTCAAGTCTCCCATTGGTATGTATTATATTATTGTTGGCCTTGCCTTAGTTGGCAAGGATATTGTGTTTAGATTCATTATAGGGATTTTTATAGGCCCCTAGGGTAATAATAGGTCTCTTTTTCTATGAGGATTTTTGAAACATGATATTTTGGCTTGTGTTGAAACTTGAGATTAGTTTCAGAGTTATAATATCTTGAAGAATTTTGGTTTCTTTAAGAAGATTTTTTTGAAGATTCTATTTTTGCATGGTGAAATATTAGAGTTTAGGTAGTGTGGGGGGTGTAAAAACTAGAAACCACTTTAAATAATTTAACACTTCTTTTCTCTCTCAAAATGCTTGCCACTAGCACAAGATTGCCTTTTAGAACATCCCAAGTTCCAACAACACAAACAAAAGAAAAAAAACAAGGACACACATTCTTTCAAACATCCTCCTTCTTGTTCATCCTTTTGAGCCACAATTGTCCAAATATCGATTGTCCAAATTGACCATGTACGGTCCTTTGGGAACCCAATTTAGAAAGAAACTCATTTCTTTGACATTGGGTCTCCAATTGCCTTTCAAAATTGAATTGATAAGCTTGTGTCGTAAGGAAGCACACGGTGCAATCTTATCATGAATTTTTTAATTTTTGTGATAGCTCATGTTGCAAATACACATGTGATGATGCAATCGAATCATCAGGTATGTAACCCTCGAATGTTATGTTAGGTGAGTGACCATGGAATGGCAAGCCACAAAATGATTCAATTTACATCACATGTGTATTTGCAACATGTATACATATGGTAACAAAGCACTTCCCCATAACACGAAGATGCTTTAGTAAATTAAAAGGACCTTCCACCATTGATTCACATGCTAACCTTTCCCATTCCCCCCCCAACCCCATTGAAATAACAAACCTTTCATTCTTGATGCTTGAGAAGGCCTACTACACATGTGGGCCTCCCCTAATTTTCAGGCCTATTACACCCTTGGGCTAACCTGAGTAGAAGATATTAGAGAGCCTGAAAAAGTCTTTGGACTTCAAAGGGATTTAACACCCAATTGCCACCTTGATGCCATGGCATTTTAAAATATCTATAGTCTTTTAATAATTTCATAATTTACTTAAAAGATAGTATAAATAAATTTCTAGCTTATTGTTTGATGTTGCAACAACAAAGAATTTGTGGGAAAGAGAAAAGGGAAGACTAGGTAGGTATGTTTGGGCACCATAAAGATGAGTTTGTTTTGTAATTTTAGATGGGTATGATGAGCAATTGGATTGCAAGGGGCTTTTCTTAAAGCTTTCAGATGCTCAACTCACCAAAAAAAGGCTTTGCCACCTATATTTGGTGGGTTAGGTTTTGATCACATAAGTACATGCATTGCAACTCCAATTGGTGAAAATTGCTGTCCAAGCTCAAGAGTGCACCAATGCATGAGGGTAATGGAAATCACAAGTGAGTAAGGCTATTGGGAGCCAACTCTCAAAACTCATTTTACTATGATTTGGAATCAGAATGCAACATGTTCTAGTAATATTGCTTCTTAAGTAATTTGCATGGATGTCTTTGTGAAAATATATAATTTGAGGAATAATTGATTTAATGAAGAAAGTTTGAAATTGAAGGTTCACCCGTTCTCTACTTAATAATTATTTAATTTTGAAGATTCAATTTTGAGAAATAAAAAATATTCTCGAATATTTTTTTATAAAAGATGCTTCATTTTTCTTCACCAAAAAAAAAAAGTTCTTTGGGAAACATACTTTTTTCAGCATGTCATGTTTTTTCCTAACTCTGACCTCACCTATCTAAACATATATTACCCGCCTATTTGGCAGTAACTACCAACTAAGAATTAAGAATCAAGGCCTTGCCTTATCACCTACCTACTAGATCCCCGCCCCCTTTTCCCACCTACCCACCTACTAGATTCAACCCCCCGACCTATATGCCTACCACCCAACTAGGCACCCACCCTTACATGCATATGTCATTCATATTCTTACCTACCTACCCACTCTCCCTCCTACCTATTATAAATAATAATCCTTAATAGGTAATAATAATAATAATATATATAGATATTTTCAATTAAATAATGGCTATAATAAAAATATTAAAAAGAGAATGTTAAATTATCATTAGTCAAATATAAAAATAATTTTTATTTTAGTAAATTTCAATTAAATGTTTCTGGTAATGTTTTTTGAAAACATTGGGGGAGTGTATAGCCTTTTTTTTAATCATTTAATCATCATCGATAGTGTGAAGTAGCACAAAGCCCAAGTAATAATACTAATAATTATAATAATAGTAATTATTATTATTATTATTATTGTAACTAGCTAGTAATTAGCCTAGGCTAATTTTATTATTATTATTTCAATAATTTAGCTTTTATTAATTCTAATAATTATTCTTAAATAATAATAATTTTATTAGGTTAATTTTTTTTTGATAAAAATTGAAGTATCCACATTTGGGCATTGTTGAGAATGTTGTCCATTGGTTGAAGCCCCCTAAAATGAATTTATGTTCCAAAAATGCAATACCTACACATGGGCATCAACAAAAATGTTGTCTATTGGGCCAAGGCCCCCTTAAAAGGATTTTTTTGCAAAAATGCAATACTTGCATCAATCATATTTGTTTAGTTGAATGCAAGTAGTACAAAAGGTTTTATGACCCCTATGTAGGTATTACATTTGAAGAGGAAAAACTCAATGTGTGATTTGTGAATGCCATGTGGATATTAAATTTTGAATACCTTCATTCCAATTTTATTTGTGACCCCAATGTGAGTATTGCAAATGTTGTGTTTATTTCAATGGCAAATAACCATAAAAAATATGAACATTGGTCTTTTGTATTGATGGTTTCTTGTGTTTATGGAAATATTATGGAATCATTCTTTTGCGCATCACAAGACATGGTTACAAAAAAAAATTCAATATGACTTGTGAAAAATTATATTGACAAATGCCAAAAAGTTTCATGAAAAATGTACTAAGCCACATCAATGTAACCAATAATGTTCAAAGAGCTTTCAAAAATGCAAAAAAATCATTCATCTAATTCAAAAACCATCATCATTAAAGCCATGAACTTGGTGGTAAGCCTCTACCACCTTGGCACCCTTGTTGTGTGATGATGTGTTTATATCTAGTAGTGTTTTATGGTTAGATGAACTACATTTAGCACATCCATTAGTTTTAAACTTGGAACTTTCAATTGGACTTGAATTAATGAAAGGATTCGAAAACACAAACCATTCATGAATCATCTGTGATGCATGAAAATCATGGATTACTTGCATCTTTTCGACTTGAGTACATTAATTAGTAAACTTTCGCTCCCACAAGGTAGCATTCCATGCAACCTTTGCCTTTTTAACATAAGAGAATTTGCATTGAAAGAGGGCGTTAGCAAGAATCTCATCATTCTCAATCCTTTGTTTTTACCTTGCTTGTCCTATTGCCCCATCCCTTCTTTCCCTTGTTTTCCCCCTCTCCCTCTTTCCTTCTTTATGCCTTGCTTATCTTGTTGCCCTCCCCCTCTCTCCATTTTTTGCCCTTCTTATTTTCTCCCTCTTTTTGGCATGCTTGTCCTACTACCCCTCTCTTCATTTCCCTCTTTCTACCCTGCTTGTTCTACTGGCACACACACACATTTTTTATCTCCCTTTTTTATGTCTTGTTGCAACACACACCCTTTGTCCTTCTTTCTACTCTACCTATCCTCTCACACATACACACACACTCCCTCTTTCCCTTTTTTGTCTTGCTTGTCCTACCACACACTCATTCCCTCTTTCCTTATTTCTACCTTTTTTTCTTTTTCTATCATGTGGTAACACACACCTTCCTTTTTTTCCTCTTTATGCCTTGCTTATCCTCTCACTCACACACACACACACACACATTCTCCCCCTCTCCCTCTTTCTATCCCTTTCACTTTTTTTCATGTTGCCACACACACACCCATCTTTTTTTTTTCACAAACACAAAAAGGACAAAAAGGAAAAAAAAAAACTTACTTGGAGTGTGTTAAAAAAATATTGTTGGAAAAATAACAAAAAGGCGTTTGGAAGAAGGGCATTGAAAATCATTGCTCCCTACATTACTGGAAGAAGGGAAAAAAAGTGTACTTGAAGGTGTTGCTACTAAAAGAAGAGGAAGAAGAAAAAAGGAGAAAGTGCATTGTTGCTAGAAGAAGAAAAAAGAAAGGGGAAGAAAAGGAAGAAGAAGCAACCTTGTTATTGGGGTAGCTAGGGATGCTACTAAGTAGTTAGGTGTTTAGTTTTTTTCAAATTGAGGGGTAGGGTGGAATAAGGGAAAGAGGAAAAAAACCCTAGTTTGGGTTCATCCCAAAATGGCCTAAATGGCTTCATCCACCAACTAGTGCACTCATGAGAGTGCTAGGTCATACCAACCCTCCTTAACCTTTAAGAAAATAGAATGTATGTTTTTCACTATTCACCACATTCAAGACTCAATCTTATTTATTCTCCCCTCGTTCAGTCTAGTGAAAAATTGTAAAGTAAAAATGGAAAGATTATTCCAATCTCATCACCTAAGCCAATAAAAAATAGCTATTTCCTTTTAGTGTAGGCTTGCTTGTAAGCACTACATTAAGCAAACTTAGTGTGAAAAATGATGATTTCACCCAATTGAATCGCTATGCTTCACCCAAAATTGTGAGTACAAGAGTTTTTACTAATGTGGATGGAGATGTTCCAAGATTGCCTTCAAAGTTCATTACATTTGCGTTCACATTTCAAAAAACTACATTTCCTTGTTGTTACTTAAAGACCCATATTTTGGTCTAAACTTTTTTAATATGGGTGCCTAAAAACATTTTCATCATCACACCCCATAGGCACTTTCATATCAAATTTGAACAATGAGGTGACATAAAAGCTTATGTTACGTTGCAAATTTGACATTTATGGTAAAATAATATTCAATCCTTCCAAACAAACTCATTGTTTTACATTTGTAGATTTTTTATCAATATTTTTTAAAATTAAAAATAATTCAAAAGTGGCATAAGTTTTTGAAAAAACAATATTTTGTCACAAACTCCCTTTTAGAATATAAAAAACTCCCCTAATACTTCAAGAAAATTCTATTTGGGGAGGGTGTCACTACATTTATGTCCTAAAATAATGTCATCAATTAAACCAAAACCTACCTAGGGATTTTGGTTGAATTTGATATTAAAGATTTTTAAATCTGTAAACTTTGAGTCTAATAGTTGGGTTTAGAAATTGGATTTGTGAATGGGCAAATTGAATCTTTTTCTAAGCAAGGCTTTTGAATAGATTTGAAAGGAAGGGAAAAATGGTTTAAGCTTTTAGGGCTTTGAGTATATTGTAGGGGGAATTATAAGGAGTTTAGGATTGTGATGGAATGAGATTTTTAATTACCTAGTTTGGGGGAATTTGTGAACTTAGAAAGCCATTGTATATATTTCATGCAATTATTATATTTTCCTCACTTCAAATCATAAACATGTCATCACATGCATCCAAGACTATAGGACCCCACCACATATTATTTTTTCAAAACTCTTTAAATCATTTTAAAATGCAAGCATTGAAAGCATTAAAAATAGCCACACAATTATAAAAATTATGTTAATATTCACAAATATGTCAAAACCCATCTAAAATATCCAAGTTTGTACATGGGTCCATAAATTGGTAGGAAGAATTGGATGAAAATACGAAGAAAGTTCAATTGCACTACATAATTAAATCATTCCAAAGCATTAAATTATGTCATTGCTAATTATGGACAACAACACTTTAGTTTTATGGACAACATGTAACTAGCCTAGTTGTAAAGATAATTGTTGTTATTTGTAAAAAGCTAAACATGGCATGAAATTGCTTGAAACAATTGCATGATTGGACAACTAGTTGGTGCACTTACATCCATTGAATTATCATCCCTATGATGTAATGATGGTCATTTACAATAAGTATTTAAAAATAATTAAATTTAAATTATGTAAAATATATTAAAAGAAAATATAAAGTTGAAATACTTATAATTTTCATTTGTTTTTCTAAATTTCAATTCATGCCCACCTTGCAATTAGGTAGATGCCAAGTTAAACATGCTAGATATTAGCCCCTATGCAACAAGTATTTAATCTTGGTCATTGGGCAACTAATAAGGCCATGTGAGTACTTGGTGTCAAACCTTGGGAAAGGTGGATAGCCATTGTGCAAATAATATGGTAGTAAAATTGATCATTGGGAAACAAAGGTAATAGGCCTAAACGTTGGATCATGATACATTAGATGGGACCTAAAACTTATGGAAGTTGGAACCTTTACCCTATGTATAATGTTAAATCTTAGTTCTTACCAATACTATTTCCTTCCACCCAAAAGGAAAAAGAATAATAGTAAATAAAGTGTTTTCCCCACAATGTAGACAAATGGTGTATAGTGGAATATGTTATGGATGTAGGTTTGCCCTTTTTCTCTTGTAGGGTTTGTAACAATGTGGGACATATTTAAGATTTGAAGGTGGGTATTTGATGGGTGTTGGGTCGGGTACATATATAAGTTAAAATTTTCCAAACCTTGCACCCAAACCCTACCTCACCAAATTGAAATCATGGGTACACACCCCTAATCATAACTATGATCAAAATGAGAAGAAAAACTAGTTAGTTATTTGGCAAAAACTTGATTTGTACCTTTGATATAATCCTTGGGGGATACAATAGGGTTAAGGTTTTTTTTCCCTTAGGGTTAGGATTTAATTTATTTCCTTAATTATGAGAGCTTTGCAATCAAGTTTGTTGTCTCATGATTTTTCTAAAAGTAACCTTGTTGCTTAAAATAATTTGGATGTGATCTTGAGATGGAATATTGTCATTGTCTAACACATCAATGCAAAGGAACTCCTAATTGAAAGAGCAAAAGTCAAAGCAATGTTAATCAATGAAGCTTGTACCACCACCTAAAATCTTTAGAAGATTTCAAAAAGGAAAGTGTAGAAAGTAGGCATTTTTTGTTTGGTTATGAATTTATTTTATTGTGTTTTTTTTTAAATGTTTTTTTCAATTTTCACCTTCTTCATTTGAAAAATAAATCACCATTTTTTTTTTTCATTGATTTTTAATCAAGAAAAGGTAAAGGAGGGAAGAGAAATTTTCAGCATTATTGTGACCCTTAGTGATTTGCATGCCACTTGCAATAAACTAAGCTTTTATTTTCGTGGTCTTATAATCATAAGGCTTTTTGCATTTTTGTTTCAATGATCTTTGTAATCTAACATCACTATCTATTTGAAATCATCATCAATTGAAAAATACAACTCCTACAACATTATGGCTTCTATTGCAATTGATGTGGTTTTTTTTACAAGCTTTGAGCTTTCACAAGATGAGGTTTTTCTCCATTGCATAGCTCTTACTTGCTATGGTTTTTGTTGCAATTGTTGTGTATTTTGTTGCAAGATCTAAGCTTTCATGAATTGGGGTTTCCTCCATTGCACAACTCCTACTTGTTGTGATGTTTGTTACAAGTTTTCAGCTTTCACAAGTTAAGGTTTTTTTTCATTGCTCAATTCTTATTTGTGGTTTTTATTGCAATTGTTGTTTTTGTTGCAAGGTCTAAACTTTCACAAGTTGGGGTTTTTTTCCATTGCACAACTCTTAATAACTATGGTTACTATTGTAGTTGTGGTTTTTATTGCAAGCTTTGAACTTTCACAAGTTGGGGTTTATCTCCATTACATAGCTTCTACATGTTGTGGTTTTTGTTGCAATTATTGTGGGTTTTGTTATAGGGTCTAAACTTTCACAAGTTGGGGTTTTTTTCCATTACACAACTCCTACTTGATATGGTTTTAGTTATAGTGTTTGAGTTTTCACAAGTTGGGGCTTTTTCCCATTGCACAACTCTTACTTGTCATGGTTTCTATTATTGGGTTTGAGCTTTCATAAGCTAGGGTTTGGCTCCATTACTATTCCTATTTTTTTATAAAAAATGTTGGATCTTAGGTCTCAAATTTTATTTTTCTCAAAATGTTAATCAACAAGAAAATGGTCTCTACAATGAAAATGCATGATGTTGCCTTTAACCTCAATTCCCCCTCATTAGCTTTTGTAGGATGTGGTAGTAACAACAACATAGACAATTTACAAGTTGAAGGTGATGAAAAACAAGGTTTAGAAAATGCCAATGGTGATGAGGTGCGGCACACCTATTTGAAATGCACATGGAGGAGATAAAAAAACAAGGAGTTGTTCGAAAACCTTACAATCACAATTCACCAACATGGGTTTTTTTCAAGGTAAATGACAACCAACTTGTAAATATGAATGTGAGTCAAATCATTTGATGCATAACTTGCCATAATCATACATGTGATCTTAAAATTTTGGCCTTGTGCACTAGGTGTTATAATGGTTTCATTACTTACCGTAAAGCAAATGGCACTACTACCATGAAAAAACACTTGAAAGTAAACAATAAAACCTCCTCCAAATTGTATGAATAGCAAGGTGCAAGTCATCTTAAATCCCCATCTAATTAAGAACTAGCTAATAAGAGGCTAAATGTAACACTAAGTGCCACTTTTAGTTTTTTAGGTTTCTAAAAGATACATGCCACATAGAAATGCTTCGTGCAGGATGTCATGTTGTTTGTGATCAACTAGGGCATTCTACTATTTAGGATAGTGCAATCAATTTCATTGCAAACATTGGCATATAGATTATGCATGAAGGTTGTCTTCCCATCCAAGAAAGCTTTTGTTAAAGGAATTTTGCTTTCTTTAGTGCAAAAAACATTGGTTGAATATGCTCAATCTATATTGGCCAAATGTGATTTAATCATTTGCACTTTTGATCTTTGGATGTCAAAAAGGGTTCATGATGTGTTTGCTATGGTTGTAATTTTTTTCTTGAGTGATTAACAACCAAGGCATGTAAGACATTTTGGTTGTTTGAAGCTTTTGATACCTTTCTAATGTAACCATGGCAATCTTATTATGGCAACTCTTCAACATGTTTAACCTAATTCAAAAGATTTGGGTATATGTAAAGGATAAGGGATCCAATTTGCAAACCTCTGCATATGCCCTAAACTCAATTTTATCTTGTGATGCTTTGGGCATGTTTGAACCATTTGATGGAGCATGTATTATCCAAGCTTTGTTAATACATTACTACAAATGACAAAGTTGCCCAAGGTTTTAACTTTACATCTATCAAGTCTACTCAAGTCGACTTTCAAAAAACATGGCCAAAGAAAAGTGGCAAAGGGAAGTAAGCATGGGATGAAGCTTGCATAGATTTTGGGTTCATGTTAAAAAAACTAAACACACTAGTGAAAACCAAGTGACTGAGTTGTGATTTTTAAAATTTTCTCGATTTTTTTTATCATGTTTAGTTTGCAAATCTTACATGAGGATGTTTGCTCCCAATTCCAATTAACAATTTGTTTGGGCTTTTGGTGTCCTTGAGTTTTTCACGCAAGTTTATAAGTTGGGTGTTACTATTATAGGATGTTTTGACATTTTACTTGAGCTTTGCATTGTGTTATAATTAGTAAATAGTGGCATTGTAAAGCCATGTACCATCTCCACAAACTTAGGCAAATTGTGAAATTGTCGTGAAAGTTTTGTCATCAATAGTTTGTTTATGTGATTAACCAAAGTCGTGGCATTAGTTGCTTGGAAATGCTTTATATTTTCTCATTTCCACTTGTCATGAGATTTATGATGAACTTTTACATTAGATTGTCCTTGATAACTTGACTAATTTAAAGACATCCATTTTTTATGAAAAGTTGGAAAAGTTATGGAATGAATGAAGTGTCAAATTTTAGAAATGCTTATGCCCTTCATTTCTTCTTTGCAAGGATTTGATAGGAGGAAAGGTCATTAGATGTTAGCATCAATGTTAGTCCTAGGTTTAAAGGTTTGGGTCTAATCATTAGTTATGTGGGCTGTGAAAATGTAGTTAATTTGGTTACCAATTATGACTCACAATTATTGTTGTTTTTGTCAATGGAAGCCTATAAATCATCAATGCCAAATATTATTGATGAACCTCAAATGTAATGATCATAGGTTGATTTCGAAAATTTGTTTCATACCACAAAAATAAATCTAGATACTTTGAAACACCTTATGTTAAGAAAGCTTGATGGATATTACCATTACCTAGTTGATGCAAATTACAAGGATGCCTTGAGCTAGTGGTGCATAAAAGAACAAAAAAATCTACAATTGCAAAACACATTCTAAGAATTTGGAACCTCCCAAATCAAGATAGAGATTTTTTTTTCAATTGTTGCAATTTTGATTTCATTTTGCAACTATCATCTTCAAATTGATAATCTTAACAAAAAAAATTTGTTAAAAAGAAGTAGTGAACAATTCTACCCATTGGTTATTTAAAACATGTAGACTAGGCAATTGGATGTGAAATAAAATCTAATTTGATAATTAATTGGAGGTTGAATTTGAAGATGGTGTGGAATGTGACTAGTCCCTAGAAGTTGGTGATATGAATTATCTACTTCAATATTAATAAATGGTAATATTTGTTGTTATGTTTTCTTTAAGGGTCTATTTAATTTATGTGTTTTTGGGTGTTAATAACCATATGCAAATGTTAGGGTTGTCACAACATTTGGGTGTTTGTTATGACACGACGCATTAATTTGGACGTAGATGCACCCTTGCATCACGTCTAAACAAATGTTAACTTGATGATAGACACAATTTTTATGCGTCACATTGGTTTTGACAACCTTGGCCAATGTGTAGGTGTTTATAACTTTGTGAAAATCCAACAATTTTCTATATGAAAATGTGATATTGGTTTGGTAGGTTTCATGCAAATGTGTGTTTTTGGCATTTTTATTTATTGTTATTGAACATTAGTGACACCACTATGAAACTTCAAATCCCAAACCATGTTAAATGTTGTCCCATATATCACACAAGGTAGATCATGTAATTGTTGATCAATTTTTTGCATTGATGTTGTGCATGTTAATTGCATTTACCATGGGTGAATTTTTTGAAGTGGCCTAAAGATGATTAAATGCACAACTATCAAGGTGGAACCATATTTGTCATATTGCCAAAACTTATCATTCAAGATCACTTCACCTTTCTTCTTGGTAAAGATGTGTTTTACACCTTTCATACATTTGTAAGCTTTGTGGATGTTCTAATATAGTTGTATGTAGCATGAAACATGAAACATGTAAAATGTATATTTTTGTGATAGCCTTACTACACAATGAATTGGTATATGGATCAGTTTTATGAACCACTCCTTCCTTGTTCATTTTTGTTATCCTTTTGGACAATGCTTACAATGTAAATGTTATACATAAACATCAAGTTTTTAAATTTTAAAATGTGTAAGTGTTTTTATATACAAGTTTGTTTCATTTGGGTTCAAATTCAAAGAACTAAGCACTATTAGTTGAGATCGAGTATTTGATAAAAACCCTACAAGGTATTTTTTAAAGGTATTTGTCAAGTGAAATAAGCACCTTAAATAATTTGAAATTCCTACCCCCAACCCATACCCTCCATTCTCAAATTTTAAATAACTAAACCCACATAATTTTCTAATTTTATTTTTCTTAAAAAACCCAAACCTTTATGGTTCTCTTATTATTTTCCTCAAAAGACCAGGTTTAAATGGTATTTAAAAAATCAAATACCCACCCCACATTGGTTTGCGTTAGGTCTCATCTAACTTGTATATGCATATTTGCATCTGGGATATAAAGGATGGAAACAATATGACAAATTTGATGTTCATATGTGAATGTGCTTAAATTCCTTGGGTTTTATTATTTCTTTCACATTTTGAATCTATTCATAGAATCCAAGGTGATATTTTGAAACACAAAAATAATATGTCAATTGTGGAAAAATGGCATATTCAAGAAAACATTTTGAAAATTACTAACAAAAGTTGATTTGCATGTTTCCTTTAAACTGGATGTTTTTCATTATTAACATCTCTAGCACAACTTTCTTTGATCTCAAACTGAATTTAATGCTCAAAAGCTAATGCAAATTACTAAATTTGAGGTGCAAGTGAATCCCAAAAGCAAGCAATGTGCTTAGAAACAATGAAGATGTCAATGAACAAACATTACATGAAATTAAATGTCATAGAAGGTTTGTACTAACATTCCATTTGATTTTGTTTTTGGTGAATACCATGTTCATCATTTGTCAATGTTGTTATTGCTCTTACCATGTTGTTTTGTGTGTCATTGATTGTTTTGTCCTTAGTCTTGAGATACTAAAGAAATGTTCTAGTTGTTTTTCCATCATAATTTTTTATGTTTCTAAACACCTTTCGTCCATAGCTAGGCTAGATTTGTAAATCACGTCCATCGAGTCAACTAACAATTTACTCCCTTTTTGTGTTGATTTTGCCATGTTCTTGTGTGCAAACACTAGTTTTGAATCTAGGCAACACTTGGGTATTCATAGCTTTAGTTAGTGTATTTGGCTTCTTCACTAGGGTATTCACAATTTTGTTTTGAGCTTATGTGAATATATGCACATAAGCAATTGGCATCAACTATGTCAATTGTAGAATCAATTTGGCATAACCAAACACTAATCTAATTACTTGAGATGTTCATGAAAACACATTTTTCATCTTTGTATCCAAACTTATTTTCTACCCTTCTCATTCAATTTATGGGCTTTTCTACATTGAAACCAATGGATGCATGTTTGTTTTATGAATCATGCATTAAGTCACAAAGGTGGGCAAATAATTGAAAAGAAAGTATGTGCACATAGAAGCAACACCAATACGACAATAAAAAAGCACACTAACAGTGGTGGGGGAAGAGAATAAACATTATGTTGATGATGACTGGGAAAGAGGGGACCAAAATGCTCACATTATAAGATCAACTTATAGGCTCAAAATTAGGCCTTATACATAATGTTAGATTTTTTCATGGCAATTTTTTTAAAAAAAGGAAATAGTAATTTGTAACATCCACTTTAACATTGTGCTAACATTTAATGACACTTAGGATGCCACCTCATCAATTCTAATACATAAATTTTATGTTTGAATGTT
>Ga0209611_10011028_pt1 | contig 13147 bp, 10 predicted proteins | sample S1TSphgellanicum_3_FD_187693 | JGI IMG/M metagenome (GOLD analysis project Ga0209611, IMG submission 187693) | Host-associated microbial communities from peat moss isolated from Minnesota, USA - S1T2_Fc - Sphagnum magellanicum MG (SPAdes) (version 2) | ecosystem: Host-associated > Plants > Peat... | reverse complement strand
AAAAAAGAAAAAAAAGAAAAAAGAAAAAGAAAAAGGGCTGACTGACACTTGTGGGAATGGCAATTGGAATCACGTTTTTGTACGTGAGTTTTTATTACAAAACAGTACTCACACGCGCAGGCTAAGCAACAGCCTTTCGGCGTCCCTTTTTCGGTGATTATTGGGTACCCATTGGACCATGCCCAAGTTCCACATTTCAGTCTCCAATAATTATTTTATTTTGAAGACTCCATTTCCGATTTTTTTAATAAAAAAATTCAGAATATTCCAAAAGATTCTCCATTCCGCAAACAAACCAAAAAAATCTTCGAAATAGCTTTTTTTTTTTTGAAAAATTTCAACATTTCTAAAAATAATTTAATTAACGTTGAACTTGCCATGGTACCACCCCATACTTTACCAAGATAGACGACAAAGCTTATTATATAGTTTGTTGTTTTGGGTTTGGGGGTGGGGAGAGATTTTTGTCTACAATCTATGGTGGGACTGACTTGACTCTTTTTTTCTTTTTTAATTAATTAATAAATTTTTGGGATGCTTTGGTCTTTGTTCTATTTTGTAGGATTCAAGAGGAAAAAAAAAATGTGACGGAATTTGTGTGCCTTTGTGTGGCTTGTTGTGGACCTTGTAAACTCTATCTCAAGTACAAGTCTCTTTTTCCATTTTTATTTTGTTTGGGTGTGTACCTCTTTGGAGGTCAAACTCACCTTTAGAGGAGGCACTATGTACGTACCCAGTCCCAGTCCATGCATTGGAAAAGCCCCTCAATAGTAATCAAGTCATGGATTGAAAAAAATAAAATCAACACCCTAAAACTAACACACTAAGCGAGGATGGAAGGAAAGGGGGTTTTGGGATGTAGCAAATATTAAATTAATACAATTTAAATCACTAAAAAAAATCTATCAAACCACCCTACATACATACTATACCATAGTCCCTTGACAACTTTCACACATGTCTATTGAATAATATTTAATTAACTTTGTAATTTTCATTCCAACAAATAAAAAAAACATTCCTGACAATTCAATATTTCCTTTGCAATTTTTTTTTTAAAATTAAAAATTAATTTTACTGAAAATATTTGAAAATATAATACATTTCAACATTTCTGAGAATAATCATATAATTAATTGTTAAAGTTGCCAAGGTAGTAGGGAGAGTATATATATATACATGGACCCCAGAAAAAGCCAATACACAAAAAGAACACTAAAAGTATTGGAGTAGTTGTTGGTGGCATAAAAAAAGTGTATGGTATTTAGAGAGAAAGAGAGAGAATACGACACAAGGACTTACAAAAGAAGCGTGCATGGAATTTGTTTTGAATGTTTGGTAGTTTTTTTTTTTTTTTTTTTTTTGCTTGGTTGTGTCTGGCTTTTTGTATCTTTGTTTGGTAGTTTCTTTGCTTTCTTTCTTTTTTTTGATTTGCTTGCTTGTGTGTGCTTTTGTTTGTTTGTTTGTTTGTTAGTTTCTTTCCTTTTTTTTCTTTTTTTTTTGGGGCCATTTTTTGGTTTGCTTGGTTGTTTGTGGACTCTTGTTTGTCTGGTAGTTTCTTTTGTTCTGTTTTGTTTGCATGGTTGTGTGTGGTTTTCTTTGTTTTGTATGTTTGTTTGGCAGTTTCTTATTTTTATTGCTTGGTTGTTTGTGGTTTTTTGTTTGTTTGTTTGTGTACTAGTTTTGTAAGCTTTTTTAAGAATTTTTTTTTTTTTGGTTTGCACAGTTGTGTGTGGTTTTTTCTTTTTTGTTTGTTTGTTTGTTGACCAAGAGGAATGGAGAGAGAGATGGAGAGTGTTGTGTGTTGGGGGGGAAGGGTGAGCTAACACCTACCCCCACACTCGGTGAGTACATTCCCCTTCTTGAGTGAGTGTGGCCTCTTTTAGTGGGTAAATTAAACTCAATAAATATTAGCTTTGGACCCAGAGGCCCTAATTTACTCTAAGCATGGGACATTTATAATATTTAGAAAGAATTTACATGAATTTTTTGGGTGTTTTTTTTAAAAATTTACCATTGATGTTTTCTTCAACAGAATTTCACAACTTGGCCCAAAAAAAAAATTCACCACATTCTGAGGAGAAAAACTTTATGTTGCCATATATAATAGACAATAGGTTGTAGTAGGTCGCCAAAAATATGAGCTGATTCCTTAACTTTTCTACTTTTGACCTGTAGTCAAATTTGGCTAAATCCGTCACCACATTCTGAGGAAAAAAAACTTGATGTTGCCATATATAATAGACAATAAGTTGTAGTAGGTCGCCAAAAATATGACCTGATTCCTTAACTTTTTTACTTTTGACCTGTAGTCAAATTTGGCTAAATCCTTTTTGGATGATACCCAAAACACCTAATCTCACAAATTTGAGAGAGAGAGAGAGTCACGTGGTGGTGGCGACTGGGGACTTTTTGATGCTTACCGGGAATAACGAGAACAGGTGAGAAAGAACGGGGGCAATAAAGGGGGTGGTGACGGGGTGTCGTGTGCGCAAGACCGTTTTAGGTGCTTTTGTGCTTTTATCGACTCTTTTCTGCGACCTTCGCTTTCCTTACACCACTTTGTGGCGCGCGCGCGCGTGTCTTTGTAATACCAAACGGGACGACTCACCACCACGACGCCGCAGCAAAGCAAAAGAGAAAGGAAAAGAGCCAGATACTCGCGAAGAAAGAAAGAAACAAACAAACGAACGAACGAACAGACAAAGGAGAGAGAAAGAAAAAAAGAGAGCAATCCGATTGCGAGCGAGCAGCGCCACATCCTGGATCGAGAGTCAGTGATCGGTATCATCACAGTGTAGGAAAAAATCAATCTCCAGGTGCGGCGTTGTTGTTGTTGTTGGTTTTGTGTTTCGGCGCGCCTTGCCATCCTTGACTCTAAACATTTGCTACCGTAGCTTCAAACGTTGTTATCAATGTTTTGTTCTCTTTCTTCTTCTTGGAGCCCCCTCGCCCCCCCTCCTTTTTTGTTCTCGGGGTTTGGTTTGTTGCCTAGACTTTAGCGTTGAGAATTGATCTGAGAAGGAGGTTTGAAACAATGGTGTTTTGTCTTTTGTTGGGAGTCAGGAAATGCATGCTTGCTTGCTTTGTGTCGGTATATATCATTTGTTTATTTGTAGCCAACTTTGTTTTCAAGGAAAATCAATCAACTGGAATGATTGTCGAGTTTCGTGATTTATTGTCATCGCGTTGGTTGCGAGTGAGCGAGCGTGCGCATGAAAAATGCTATGTTTTTTTCTTTGGTTTTGGTTGTGTGAAACATTTTCTCGGTTAGAGTTTTCTTGATTGCTTGTCGGCGTGAATCGGAGGATTCTGTGAGAGAAAGAGTAATAACTGGTAGTGTACTTGAAGAAGAAGACGAAGAAGTTTCAGCTTTGCGGCTAGCGACATATGGAGCATCCAGGCAAATGTACGTAGCAAGCAAATGCATTTTGCGTAGGGTTTGTTTTCTCAACTGAGAGTCGTTGGAAGAGCTGACAACGAAGAGCTGACTGATTTCCAAGTGCAGATGCTGCCGTGCCTGTGATTTTACGTCCTTCCGAGAGGAGGAGCCGCTACTTTCTGGCATGGTAAATAGATCATTCTAGTGCAGATTGGAAGAAGCTTGAGTCTGAAAGTAAGCGTCAGTTTGATAAGGATTGCTGGAAGAGGCTACGTTGTAAGATTACGCATTCTTTGAGATACTAGTTCCTGTGACAACGGAAGATCGATCCTTCGTCCGTAGCGCTTTTGACGATGTTTCTCATTGCAATTGTGGTTTTTCTTTGCTGATGAAGAACAGTGGATACGTCCGACAAGTGAGGTTGTTGCCTTTCTTTTCTCGGAGCAATTGATGTTGTTGATCGCCTCACCCTGGTGATGGTTCAAGAGGAAGCAAGCGTTTCATGTTGAGCCTGTAGAGCCGATCCATTATGTTCTGTGTGTCGAATTTCTGGGAAGCTATTCTGTTTGCAAAATACAATCTGTTGAGAATACCAGGGGCGGCAAAACATGGAGAATGCAGATAGGCGGTCGTTGAGGACGATAGTGCGTTTGTTAGTGCTGTGGAGAAACGGTAACTGTGCATGTGCAATCTGTAATCTCTCATGGTCTTGCAACGATGTGTCTTGCAACACATCGTTACAGGCAAGTGAAGGGACTAAATAAGAAAATAAACTAGGCTGGTGTGAATGTAGGTAGGAGGAGGGATCAGATAGAGAGAGAGAGTTAGAACAAGAAAACCCTGTAAGGGATGACTGTTACTACGTGCTTGAATTGTGTAACTCATGTGATGAAATTGCATCCAGAACTGTGTTGAAGAGACAAATCAGGATAGAAACCCTTTCTAGTAGACAGCAGTTCTTTGTTATTTCTGCAACCCTTTTGAGAGCTCTCCACTTCACACCTGTATTACACAGGCAATGCATTGCTTGGACATGCATCTCTCCCTCTCTCTCTCTCTCTCTCTCTCTCTCTCTCTCTCTCTCTCTCTCTGTGTGTCTGGAGAAAAGATAATTCAGTTATGTCCAGCAATTGTAGGGGATTTCAGATGACTTTTGCTGCTACCCAAATATCAATTCTAGAAGCTGATTCAAGCCAGCAAGGCTACTATGGACGGTCAAACTTGCAAGATGCAATTCTTTTTAGTTATCTTGCTTTCACAGTGACTTAGAATCATGGAATCAATGTTTTGCCATTCTAAGTATTGGTACTTTTGGTCAAACATGATCACAAGTCAGGTGAATTTGTGTCACTGATGTCTGCATTGGTGGTGGTGGCTCTTATTGCAGGAGTTGGACCAGCACATCTGACATGGAAGAGAGTTGATCTAGAGAGACCTAACCAAACTGGGAGCAGAGTCTTTGATTGGAAAGGGAAGGTGCTAGCCTGCACAAATATTGTTGGAGCTGCATGATCTAGTTGATGGTACATATTCTGTAGACCAGAGACAAAAAGTGAAGATGCCTGGAATGATCAGGGGAGAAACCCCATCTTTGTCTCCATCATCTTCTCTATCTGCATCCACTCAATCCTTCTGGTCACGCTCCAATTTATCTCCTCACCATTCCACCCTGTCCTCTGTGAATGGACCACTACCCACTCAACATCTTTGGCTCCAGGAGTTACGCTCTGAAGAGCGTGGCCTCTATCTTATTCAGTTGCTCCTCGCCTGTGCAAATGCTGTTGCAAGCAACAATATGGAGTACACGAATGTATTTCTTGAGCAGCTCACTCTGCTAGCAAGCCTTACGGGTGATCCTATGCAAAGAGTCGCAACCTACTTCATGGAAGGACTTGCAACCCGAATCACCAAATCATGGCCAGGAGTCTACAGAGCCTTGAACTCCACTCAGCTTCCTTCAATCATGGATATGCTTTCTGCTCGCCAGGTCTTTTTCAGCGTTTGTCCTTATTTGAAATTTTCTTTTCTCACAGTGAATCAGGCCATCCTGGATGCCATGGAAGGAGAGAAGGTTGTACACCTAATAGATCTGGAAGCTTCAGACCCTGTCCAGTGGCTGGCATTGCTGCAAGCCTTGAGTGTTCGGCCTGGGGGACCGCCACACCTGCGTATTACTGGTGTAAGTGAGAGGAGAGCTGTATTGGAGCAGACAGGACAGCGACTTTCACAGGAGGCAGAGAAGCTGGATATTCCTTTTCAGTTTCATCCGGTACATGCACAGCTGGAGAACCTGGATGTTGAATTGCTGAGAGTTAAAACAGGTGAAGCTGTTGCAATCAGCTCTGTGATGCGATTGCATCCACTCCTTGCCAAGGACCACAGATTTGGTGGGCCTGGTAGTGCACTCGGTTCATTTGATGGCAGCAGCCATGGAAGGATGCATTCCCCAAGAGGGCAGAGTTTTCAAAGAGTGGGTTGCTTGAGAGGTGAATGCAATAGTTCAAGGGGACCTTGCTCTCATCCTCAGCAGGTTCAGGTCCATGACCGTGCTGTGAAGCGACCCAGAGAAATTTCTGATGAAGAGGTTGAACTTGGACATGGTTCTGGAGGAGATTCTGCATCCAATGCTGCTGCATCAGCTGGAGTTCCTGCAGACAGTGAATTGGCCACAACTGGGAATTCACTTGTAGCCACAGATGGAGAACTGACATCGGAAAGAGATAGATCGATGACAAATTCTGGTTCTCTTGATGCTCAAGAAGAGACAGGTGTTACAGTAAGAGAAGAGCCAGCAGCTGAGGCAGGTGGTGCTGTGATTGATCGGGTGTTACGAATGCTTAGATGTCTATCTCCAAAAGTGATGGTGGTTGTGGAGCAAGAATCAAGCCATAATGGCCCAACATTGCTTGAACGGTTCATTGAAGCCTTACATTACTATTGTGCAATGTTTGATTCACTTGATTCGACCATGCCCCAGCAATGCCTGGAGCGAGTAACCCTGGAGAAGCATTTGTTTGGACAAGAAATCAAGAACATTGTGGCATGTGAGGGAGTTGAAAGGGTTGAAAGACATGAGAAACTGGAAAAATGGAGGAAGCGGATGGAGAATGCAGGATTTGAGGTGCTGCCGTTGAGTTACCCAGCCATCTTGCAAGCAGAACGGCTCCTCCATAGCTATGCATGTGATGGATATCGGCTCCTGGAGAATGATGGATGCCTTACTCTTTGTTGGAAAGATACCCCTCTATATTCTGCATCTTCTTGGCATGCCTGAAGGTTCTCCCTTCTTGTCTCTATGCATCTTTTTCCTTTCCATTTTTGAACTATGCCTACTTACTTTGCTAAGGCACATCTTGCAAATTTGTACTGTTGCCTGATTCTCAAATTTGTGTAATTGCTTTGATGCTTTTTCATGCAGATATGCATAAATTTCTTGGTCAGTGTCTCCTCTTAGAGTTTTCTGTAGTATCTAATACTCTTTCTTGATGTGGTTGTTGATCACTTGAATCTTCAGCTGTTGCTGATTTGTCCTTCCACTGAGACAGCATTTCAGGAGAAAGTGGAGCTTCTTTTGAAGTGATGGAGCTTGGTGCATTACCTTCAGAGTTCTGATGGGCTATTTTAGCTATTGAATTCTTTGAAGTCATGAATCATGTACATTTGCTCTACATTCATTTACCCTCTTCTACCAACATGACTGTTTTGATCCACATGGTACAAGCTGGAGCTTCATACCTCTCTACTCTGCAACTCAATCAATTGAGCTGGAGTATTTTAAAGTAGGTGCCATCTTGGGATTGACACTGCATTGTCTATTCAACAGGTAAGGTCCAGAGAATCACTGAGAATGATCTCTTCCATCTTTTTGTCAGCAGCTGCCAATGTTTGGACTCAAATTTTTTTTGGTGGAAAGAAAATTAGGGTGAAGGACAAGGTTAGAGGAATGGAACAAGAGTGGAAGCAGCAAAGTGTAGCAACATTGTGAGAGCTGCACAGTTTTTGTGCATATATTTTGGAACCACTCTTTTAGCAGATGCAGCAGTTTTTTGGAAGATTTTTGTTGTGCCTTTTTGAAGACTGATGAACGAGTGTTTTTTGTCTGCTGTGTGAAGATGTTCAATATTCCAAATCAGTAAGTTAATGCACACCAAACTGGATGCTTCTGGCATGTGACTATCTAGAATGTACTTTCAATTGTGTTGTTTCCCCCATGTTTGAACAGACAGAGATCGCAAGGTGTAGGAGGGTAAAGTTCTTATGCCTACTACTTAAGAGTGGGAGGGATCTTCTTACACCTATAAGCAGGTGTAAGATCTGTCCTCTTTTCTAGGAGGCATATTTGCAAACATAAGGTGCCTTATTTTGGCAAATTAGGAAAAAATTCCTAGTGCTTTATGAAGAATAATCTACTTGCAAAATGGAGGCTATTAGTTGTGATAGTTTGATGCAATCAACTTGGGCCTCCAGGTTAATTAACTTGATTCAAGTCCCTTAGCATAAAGCAAGCAAGTAAGTTTGATGCTCGCTTGTTTGCTTGATAGAATGATGCTGCTAAGTTAATGCAACAATTTTCTCAGTATGCAATTTTTCAGGAGAAAGAGATGAGCTCCTTGAACCTTCAGTCTTCTGATCTGTAGTGTATTATCCATTTGTGAATAGCTCCAGATGTTGGACTGCTGAAGGCCAATGGGTGTCTTGACACCCACTTCCTTTCTCATGGCACAAAAACTTGATTATAAACTAGAGGTAAAAGTGTATAATACCACACATCAGTTGGTTACTTAAATTCCTATGAAACATGCAGTGCATGTCAATTGTGACATGGTTGTCTATTTGATGGGAGGTTATTGCATGGCAAAGTAGAATTCAATTACCAAACATAAGTAGTGTAGATTTAGAGCTTTGGAACAGTAAAGACCCACTCTAGTTGGGCCTCTGTGCTTGTTAGGGTTGCAGAGAATGAAGTTCATTCCCCTCTGGACACTTCTTCTCACGGTCTGGCATGATGCATCCACTTATATTTTATAATGGTTGTATCATTTCTCCACTGTTCTGGAACCAACCAAGCCAAGCACTAGGCACCTCATGAACCTTTGAACCCTTTGCTGATGAGAAACAGAAAGCGGCCCATCAATAGTAGGCAGACATGATGTGAACAACATTCAAGGTTCATTAGCTTTCAACTGATTCATGTTGCATTGGTATCTAGCATTTTGAACTGACAGTGTACACCTTACTTGGAATCATGTTTGTAGCATCTGCAGATTGCCACAAAGTTCTACAGGTTTGGGCCATTTCCTATTGTTGATTACCTTATGCTTTTGTGAAATTCTATCAAAACAAATTGCATACACGAAATATTTTGTTTACAGCTCTGTCCAAAGGGAAGAGACTTTGCATCAGTATAGGAGCTGCTTGTTTTCTGTATAGCATTGATAGACATTTTAGCAGAATGGTAATGATGCAATTGACTGCAACACCAAATATGGTCAATACATCTCACCCAGTTTCTTTGAGTACTAACCATTCATCTTTCTTCTATTTTCTGGGGGCAGGGTGGCTGGGGGAAGAGAGAAGCTCAATGCATTGATAGGTGCTGTGTGCTGATTTTGACACAAGGAGGGGAACTCTCAAGTGACCTTATTTTTGTGCCACCGCTCTTGCAAAGAGTGCAAAGGGCTGCAAATACTTGTTTTAACTTTTCAAAGAATCCAATGACCTCAATTTCCCAAGTCTAATAAGTGGTAGGTCTGTTGTTGCATGTTGCAAACTTGTATCTCAAGCGAAAGCTAGCGAGAATGATTTTGTTTTGAATAGTCCTGTGCATGTGCCTACTAGAACATTTGTTTGTTTTGGGACAAATATGATCCTGCTAAGTGGCAAATGAACATGTGATCATACCTGATCTCTCTAATTGCTTGAGTCTCTTCATTCTTTACATGATATGCTAATAGGCCTTGATATATTGTTCACAATGCATAGTCGTTACTAATTGCTTTGTCTAATTGACTAGGAGTGTGCAAGCATACAAAGCTATGAACGGTGCTACACCAATCTCAATTTTATCATGTTTTTATTGTGTCAAGGCATTTTCTAGCAGGCAAGTTTGATATGTTTTTAAAGTGAGGATGTGATCTCCTTGTGATTCTTTCAAGCTTCAGATGGAGAACTAGACCACAATGTGTAAATTTTGTTTCATTGAGGCGAGTGAAAGTGAACAACGCATTGTTGTAAATTTTGAATTCATCTTTCTTTCAATGGTTTTTCAGTATTTCAATTCAACAATAGGACCATTTGAATGAAAACTATATGACATGAAACGACACAAACGTGGGAATGTATGTGTTTCTCCTTTTTAGAACACAAGTTCATTCCCTTTTAACAAACGTCTTTGCTCCAATGGTGCCTAGTTGTACCTAGCTCCCGTACTTGTTTTCAAGTTCTACTCCTTTGCTTTGGTGGAGTGCAAAGCTTGTGTGAATGAGTTCTATTTGAAATAAATCACATTTAAAACAGCGTAATACAATTACAACAGATATTTATAGTTTGAAGGATTTGCTCAATAGTAAATGGGGACTTGAACCCAATATTAAATGCACAATAAAATGGAGTTGAGTCATGATTATTGTTAAACATCTAAAACAATAGTCCACATTTGCAAATCAAAGCTCCTAATATTACTACTAGTTCAAAAGGGAGCCTTGGATATTAACTCAGTGTAATCCCATTTTGCCCATTTCAATAAAATGTGCATGACTGAAAGTTTGGTGGAGGTTGTAGGAATATAGAAAGGTGGGGGTTGTGGGGGAGATATTGTATGACTTCTAAACAATTCATTAAAAGCACAACTCTGCCAAACATTTGTGTTAACTCATGGGTATGTGTCATTGACCTGTAGGTTTTGGTGGGAGGCCTCCTTACCCAAGTGGCACAAAATGGTTTGCTATGTTGCCATTAAAAATGTGAATGGACAATTTTCTTGACTCTTTCACATTTTATTTAAATTTAATAAATTTTGTATGTAGTTTTTTGTGTTGCAAATTTGACAGGACGGTTCGAATCTTTTAGAATAATCAAGTTGGCCTATGTGAAGGAAATGATGACTTCCACATCTTGTGTCTTTGAGGTGAATATGCCAATATGAATTCATATGTCAAATTTTCAATTTTATCATAACATCTATTGATGTTTCATCTCTTTAAGAGTTTAAATTGCATCCTAATATGTTGGTCTACATGAATGTTGGTGTTTGGATGGATATTGTGCATCCAATATTTCATCCATAAAACTTTAACCTTTGTTCTTGTGACCAAAATCCAAACTAGAGAATGTTGTAAGAGGGAATGTAGAAATGGGGTTGTAGTCATTAACACAAGTTATAAAATAACTTATGGCCACCACTGCGCAATGACAATTTTTCCATTATTTTGGTTTAACCAATTTTGAATGAAGATGTTGAACATTGAATTATTTAGTGATGATTTTGGATTTGATACTTCACATGGAACTCTAAAGATTTATATTTTGCTAGTTCTATAGCGTATATTCCTTCACATCATAATAAGATTGAGTCACTTTAGCTTTTGGGTTGTTTTTTTTGTCGCACATAGTTTTCATTTAAAAATCTCACATGTGAAACCATTCAACATGGTGTGCTTATCTCAATGCTTGATTGTTGATAATGCATTATACTTCCACTTGGTTAGAACATACCTGTGAGCCATGGATTATAGCTCAATAATTAGTTAAGCTTTAGTTCTGTAATTTTTTTTAGTACTAATGATTTGAATGTTTATAAGCCTTCAAGTAGTGATTATTAATAATTGAATAAGCTTTTATGATATTTCTAGGCATATAATACTTCTTTATTTCAGTTGATGTAGCGCTTAATCAATTAAACACCTAGTAAACCTTTTAAAGTACATTATCCCTTTTATGTTATAGAGAAGGGAAAGGGGATGTAGAATTAGATGTGATTTATTGATATATAGGGAATACAAGCCCATAATTAACAATAGCATTTCGCCATGACAAGGTTAAATTAGTCTGTAGAAGAATCTTCAAGCACTAATGATGTACTTATAAGATTTTTAGGATGTAGTCTTAATACATCTTTATTTAGTTCACTTCTATCAGACTTTTAAATAAAATAAAATCAAATCAAATTTAAGTATTAACATTTCCGTCTAAGTAGCCTCATGTGAATTATAACTTTATAACCGACTTAAAGCATAGATCACAATTGCAAAAAATCTAGAATGCGACAAATGATGTGAGCGAAGTACTCGGCTCGGTGCTCCATGGGAAGGGGGTTGATTGGCCCTCGTAGCCAACAATAATGGCCATCACCGGGAACCCATGTTTGACAATGGAGACGGACATCATCATCTTCGCATTGACATTCTTCAAACCTTTTTGGCGTGGCTCCACGAGCAAGAACGAATTCTAAATAGATTGTTAAAGCATGTGGGTTAGGAGACAATTAACGATCCCATGCCGAACGATCGACTCGAGTGCGCACCACTCGCCTGGGCAGTTCTTCTTCGCGCAGCCGTTGAAAAACAATCACGTCGAACGGTGATTCTTCAAACTCTTCCTATTCTACTAGTGTAACTGGAGGATTTGAAGGCGTAGCGACATCATCTGCCATGACTAATTCTCACCTACATCAACAAAAACCAAGAAGGTAATACAAACAATGTGGTACTTGCATTCAGAAGGGGTCGAGGCCTTTTAAATTAACAAATTAGGGTAGGCGTAAGGTGTGGGAGTGATGGCGGAACCTCATGAAAACTCGAACATCCTAGATCTAATGGATTCATCAAACCTTAGTTTCGACGACGGATCTAAAAGTATGTGGGGGTTTTTTGTGATGCAAATTTTACTTCCAATTTACTATGTACTACATAGTTAACTAGTGCATGGTAAAATAAATAGGTAGGGGATATCAAAAAAATAAATGGTACACGGGGATGTTAGTTCAACCATTGAATTAGTCAAGTAAGAATTCAAGGACGTTACTTGTTACTACCGATAAACTATCGTAGTAGTTAGTTACTTGAAGTAATTAGGATGAGGAAGTAGGATGTGAAGGTCAACAGACGGAAAGGATAAAGATCAAGCTCAAGAGACTTCATCAAGATACCCAAGATAAGGGAAGGGATGAATCCTCCAATCCCATTACTCATGAGGATTGTCATCCTATTTGATTGGAGGATGGAATATTTCTTGTGTCTCATTGGGCCCAAGAATTCTCATCCTAAATTCAATTAGATGACAATTTATTTTCAATTCTCATTGGCTCTAGAAAGATGAGGAGGCCATTGATTAGAGCAAAGGATTTCAAAACTTTCATTGGACAAGGGAAACAAGCTCAAGGAAGGTCATGAAAGCTTATCAAGAAAGAGCATATTGTGTGTATGGAAAAAAGAAGGAAAGAGGAGGAGGAAGTGTGAGGAAACATTTTTAGTTCTTATGTGTGGAGAGGTGTTCATGGAAAAGGTGTGTGTAAGAATCAAACATGGAAGGAAGTTGTGTGTAATAAGTACTTATAGCAAAGCCTCTAGATTTTGGGTTCAATTAGTTGTTCCTCTCAAATCCACCGTTGGATTTGTGTCAAATTTAAATCAGTTTTAGTTTGAAAGGTGTAGAAGGTTCTTCTGACGCGCTCCCAAGTCACGGGGTGAAACCCACTTGAGGGTTTCACAAAGTCAAGTTGCGGAAAGTTGAACTTGGTAGCACGCTCCCGGCTTCCAACTCTAGAAA
>Ga0209611_10011026_pt1 | contig 13148 bp, 9 predicted proteins | sample S1TSphgellanicum_3_FD_187693 | JGI IMG/M metagenome (GOLD analysis project Ga0209611, IMG submission 187693) | Host-associated microbial communities from peat moss isolated from Minnesota, USA - S1T2_Fc - Sphagnum magellanicum MG (SPAdes) (version 2) | ecosystem: Host-associated > Plants > Peat... | reverse complement strand
CAGTCCTACATGACCATTAAAGTAATGAACACTCATACCCTAAAGGTGGACATGATCCAAACACAAACTTCAGCAAAAGGTACTAAGTAGAAGTAAAAGACTCCACAACCCAGCAGTTGTAGCAACTCATCAATCCTAATTCATGATGAATGTGACTGTCCACACTTTGTGAGCAAGTTTTGGAGGGATAGGACCTCATTCATTGTGGAGATTTCTCTACAATCTCATATGTATGTATGTATGTATGAATGAATGAATGTATAGTACCGCATTATGAATCTCTCAAGGCACTATCCATGGAAATAAAGCAATGCAAGGATGCCAAACACAACAATCAACTGGAGTGGTGATGATTAAAGAAGTAAACATGGTGCATATATGTTAGTCAAACCTGCTTCTGTCATAGGAAATAATTCATGAACCACGGCAAAACCAGAAGCAAACATTGACCAAAGATATTTCTTATGCTTTTTGAAACAACTCAACATGACTCTCTACAATAGTGAAAATTTTAGCCTAGCATCAAGAGTATCAGCCACCCAAAAGTTTGAAATATTGCTTGCCTTCTGTTTGTTATTGTTGGTCTTGTTCTGTGGCATCAGGAAAACTGCACAGAGGATTTTGAACTTTGGAAAATAAGGATCCCACCATCAAAAATCATCCAACTCATCAGTACAAACTCATTTGATGTTCCATATAATCAAATGCTCTTCCCCTTCATCCTCCTCTTCGCAAACAAGAGCATGCCAATTAAAGTTTCCCCCTCGGATACTACATTTGGACAGGCCTACACTACTGTTAATGCCGTCACTGCAAGCAAACTACTTCAGTAATGATGAAGACATACAAGAATCATATGGTGCTAAATCACAGAATTCCTCTCTCTACTCAAAGAACTGTGTGCTAGACCTGTGGTTTAACAGTTACTGTGCACAGATAAAGAGTCAGTGTCCCCATTGTTGGGGTACATATTTTGGTAATAGCTCAGGCATAATCAAGAATAGTTTGACGCCAAAATGATATAGCAGTTAGCCCCAAAAATAGCGTCGAAACCATAGAAGCAAGACCACGATCCCAACCACAATTGCAACTGGTGCCCATTTCCGAATGAAAGCCTGTGTCAACAATAGACATGCAAATTAGAGTTTAGGGCAATCAAATCTTCTACAACAACTATGCCAAAATCCAATAATTCAACTGCCTTTTGTATGGATTATCTAAGAAATGGAGAAAGCCAGGGCACACATCAGAGCTAAACCTGGAATTATAGAACCCCTCAAAGGGAAAGCTACAAGGAATGTTTGAACACTTGTTACCTGTCTGTTCAGATCTTTTGCTTTGTCAGCAAAAATCCGTGACTCTGATGAAAGCCTGCTTGACATCTGACTAACCTCTGCATTGATAATGTCACAAAAGGACAAGAAAACAAATATCAAACACTGTTCCTGAGAGAATTTCAAGTAAAATATAATAAGCATATAGACCACATGCACATTCAACTCTGTAGTCGAGTATGATCAATACTATTGTTGCTTTCATCTAGAAAAATGACAGGCAAAACCCAGCTTCACCAACAAAACTTTAACACCATCTGTGCAAAAACCATGATTTGATTTTCTGGTTAAGGACATACGGTCAAGACGATCCCCAACGCCCAAAACCTCCTGAATGTTGCGGGTCATAATCTGCTGCACTTCAAACAGATCATCATTGAGCTTCGACAGATTCCGTTGTGTGCGTGTGTCCAAATATAGCTTCCGTGTTTTCTGAATAAATGTGTCTGCACAGGGCAGAAAAGATATGAATCAAAACTGCAGCTCTGGGGGGAAATTCATTCACCAAATATATATATATACATACGGAAGAATGCATCAAACAAGAATGAAACAAAGGATTTTAAAAATGCCATACCAAACTTTATGAAAGCATATGGTCTGGCAACAGTCTCAATTTGTGACCGGTTGACCTTCTCAAACTCACGCTGAAGCTCCTCAAGGTATTGATAAGCAAGCTTTTTTGGATATGATCGATCACAGAGAGTAAGGTAGCAGACTCCACCTTCTATAAGGTAACTGTGGAAGGTATGTCAAGGTGTAAACCTCAGACCTAGCTTTCCAGACAAAGCTTTGTCAACACATAGGCCAATGCAACAAAACCTCAAATGCAACCTCCACCTCACAAACTAACTTTTGAGAAAAAGATTGCCAACATGTAGGGAATTCAATGAAACCTCAACTGCAAGAAGCTCCACCTCATAAACAAACTCTCCAGACAAAGATTTGTGAACAAGCAGAGAATGCAACGAAACCCAGATGCAAGCTTCCAGAACATGCACAGAGAGAGAGACAGAGAGAGACAGAGAGGATACTGGAAAAAGTAAGGTCCAGTCTCCACAGACATGCGAGAAGCTCCCTGCTTTTGCTGTGAGAGTCTCTTGCACAGTTGTTTTGCCTGCTGCTTGTAGAACTCAAGGTCTTTCTGGTCCCGTCCATCATCTAATCCCTCCGCCAATGGCAATCCATCTGTAACCCTTGCTATCATTGTCAACTTCACCATAATTCCTGGATCTGCTTCTTCAACCCTAGATTGCAAATCCCTTTAACAGTCCTAAAAACAGCTGCAAAACCCTGAATCTTCTCCTTCAGACCCCTCAATTCGAAGTTATCAGGAAATTGAGAGGTTGTTCTCCTTGTGAGTCAAATCAATTTTGTTAATGTAAAATCCTGTCTGCCTGAGTCTGGATGTTTCTTCCTTTTGTCTTGTTCCTGTAAAAGCCTCTGCCTGAGTCTGGATGCTTCTTCCTTTTGTCTTCTGTTTGAATCTTCCTATTCAAGGATCCAACATTGAGTTTGCTGTTGCTCCTGACAGAAAAGATATGTTGCTTGTTCTACAATCCTGCACAGAAACTTTCCAAAAACACAGAAAATCAATCAAACAAACCGGATCAACCATACAGAGTTGCAACCTCACAATGAAGATTTGTTTTTAGGGTTTTCTGGATCACAGCCGAAAGCAACTCCGCCCTCCCTCCCTCAGCCACCAAAAGACTCAGACTTGCTCAGATCTTACACACTAAATCCACGCGCACAAAAACCTGTCTACCAAACAGAAAAAAACGACAACCCATGACCCCACTTCCTGGTACACTCCACAAAAGGAACAAATCCCCAAAATCCCAAGAGAAAAAAGGAAGCCTCCAGAAACGAACTCATGAAAACCTAAAATACTCCTAACACAGCCCGATCTGCGCGTTCTGTGGTTCTTTAGATCCCGAACAGAACCAACAATATACAAAAAGATCTTACCAGAAACACTGTCCAGGGAACACGATCAAACTTGATTGAGAAGCAAAGCACCGAGGAAGAAAAAACAAACAAAAAATAAACTAAACTGGATGAGATTTTTTACCTTATGGGCTCTTCTTGTACTCGATCCTCGCTTGATGCATCGATCCAGCTTGCAGAAACCCTTAAGGACCTGCTCGGATCGTCAGATTTGGTCGTCGGAAAAAGCGCAATTGCGCAGCGGAGCTGCTGCGAGAACAACCCCCGCGAGTACGATGCTCTTCAGGATGTCGACCGGTTTGCCGGTCCTCGTGCACCGGCGGCTGCCGGTGGCGACGTCGAACGTAGCTCCTCGTTCGTTCACAAACCCCAATCGAACTGCTTCGGGACGATGGATGAAAACTGGATGAACTCAGAATCATCGACCTCGATGCAAAACGGATGCAACTTCATGAAAAGTCCACAATTCATTTTCAATGAAATTTGGATGACGAATCTTGATGAAAAGTTCACAATTCATTTTCAATGAAAATTGGATGACGAATCTTGATGAAAAGTCCATTATTCATTTTCGATGAAATGTGGATGGCAAATCTTGATGAAAAGTTCGAAATTCATTTTCAATGAAATGTGGATGGCAAATTTTGGATCCATGGCATTGTCAACCAAAGCTTCTTGATCATTGTTCATTTCAAGAACTGCTTTGGAATGACAGATGGGAAATAGATGAAACTCAAAATCGAATTCAATGAAAAATAAATGAAACAATCCAACTTGATGAATTATGAATGGAAAAAGCTTGGACCAATGGTGGTGTCATTGGCCGAAGCTCCTCCCTAGTTGGTTCACAAACCCAATAAAACAACTTCAAAAATATAGAAGAAAAACTAGATGAATTCATAATTGACCTCAATCATGAATGGATGAAATTAAATGAAAAGTTCACATTGGAACTCAATGAAACGTGGATGAAAATTTTTTGGGTGTCATCAACTAGAGATCCTTGTTCATTTGTGTTCACAATTGAATTGAATGAAATGTGGATGAAAAAGGCTTGGGCGTTATCAACTGAAACTCTTCATTTGTTTGTGTTCACAATTGAACTCAATGAAATGTAATTAAAAAGGGCTTGGGCGTCATCAACTGGAACTCCTCATTTGTTTGTGTTCACAATCAAATTCAATGAAATGTGAATGAAAAATGTTTGGGAATCATCAATTGGAACTTTGGTGTGTACAATTGAACTTGATGAAATGTGGATGAAAAAAGCTTGGGGGTGTAGTGTCATCAACCAAAGCTCCTTGTTCCTTCACAAACGAAAGATGAACGAAACTTGATGAAAAAAATTAGAATTTGATGAAAAATTCACAATCAACCATGATGAAATGTGGATGAAAAAACATGAATGAACTCCAAGCTTGCAAGGGAGGGGGAGCAATGGCGATGGGGAGGATGAGCAATTTTAAATCTCTCTATGTAGTTTTATTCCCAACGTGTTTCTTTTTCCTCTAGTCATTTTGTTCCATGTGATCAAATTTTTGCAAAGAATTAAAAATTGTGGAGTTTACTACAAGAAACATTCTCCTTTCTTGTTGTGAATGAAGAGGAAGAGAATTGAAATGACATGTTTTCGAATGTTTGATTTTGTTCAAAGTCTAAAAAATGCTAGAAATAAATGTTTGCTTGAAAACCATTGCCTTGGGTAATATAGAGGAGAAACAAAAAAAAATTGTGCATAATTTTTTTCTCAACAAGGAATATTCATTTGTGTTTCATTAGTAGACAATGTTATTATTTTCAAAAACATGTTTCCATGTTCAATAATTTTGTAAAAACAAATACAATAACAAACCACACTCAGTAAATGCAATAATCAAGACCATTTTATAAAATTTAATGTTTGCACATGGTTTGGTGCAAATTAATTAGTGCACCAAAATCAAAACCATTGTATAAATAATTTATAAGAATAAGTGTACACTAACCATTAGCAAATAAAACATGCACCATAAGCAACAAGTAGTTGCTTATGGTTGATATTCCAACCATGCAACAAATAGAAACTTACTTTATTAACATAGGGACTTGCTGCTACTATAAATGATTTGTGTTCACTATGTATTTTTCATCAATTCACAAGCCTAGTATAGCAAAAAATGTAGTCCTACATCATCTCTTTTTCTTCATGGTATCAAAGCAAAATGTTTGTTCCTTCTAAGTTTGTTTTGTTTATCAGTCCTTAATGACTTGACTTCTCAAATAAGTTCCTAATTCGTCACTAAAATAATTAGATTGTCACATAGTATGAGTTCAAAAGCATCTAAAGGAGAACAAAACACATAGGTAGAAGAAATAGACATAGAAGTAGAAGATCATGTTCAAGCTCCTTTTCAAATTCTATGTGGAACATCATTTGAGTCTTTACATGAAATGTATATTAGTATGTCAAGGGGAGGTATTAGTGATGCTTCTCTATCTTAGGTGAAAAAATTGGCTAAAATAACCATTTACCAAACTTGGAGGTTTCATTTTTTAAACTTGATGGTGAGGGATGATTTCAGTACATCATTGAAAATGATCCTAGCAAGGTGCCACTATGTGGTGAAAAGTTGATCGTGAGAAGAAAACAACATTTGCTTGCAATGATAAATCTTTCAATCAAAGATGAGATTATTCCATACATTTTCGAAATGGATGATCCCAAAAAAGTTTGGGGGAAGTTGGAGTTTCTCTTTGTGGCACCAACACCAATGAATAGGTTGTTGATTCAAAATCAACTTTACATGACTAAAGTTGAAAAAAGAGGTAGCGTCATTGAATATATAAAAAAGATTCAAGATTTTACCAAACAACTTCATGTTATGGGAGACAAGATCATTAATGATGATCTAGTAATGGTGATGTTGAATGCTCTTTCAAATAGCTATGAAATTTTTTTGAAGTCAATTTCTAATCATGAGAAATTTTCGGTGACACTTGATAAGCTCACAACACAACCACATCAAGAAAAGGCTTGTCAAAAGCTAAAAGGAAACAAAAAAATTGAAGAAAAAGCCCTCATGATGAAGTTCAAGAAGATGAGGCACAATAAAGAGCAAAGCTTGAGAAAAATAAAACCCAAATTAGGAAACTGTCACAATTGTGATGAACCAAAACATTGGAAATTTGAATGTTCCAAACTCAAAAAGAAAGACAATAAGACTCCAATAGCAGAAACAAAGAAAGGAGATAGTTTTAAACATTGTCCAAGTTGAATCTAATGATGAAGGAAGAAAGAATGTGGAAAAGAATGACATGTTTGAAGCATCTATAACATCACTTGAAATAGAAAAAAGCAACAAGGCATCTTGGCATTTTGATTCAGGAACAACAAATTAGATGGAGGCTAAACCCACTTTATGGAAGGAAAAAAGAAAGCCTAAGTTCATAACTTTTGTTGAAATAGAGAAAGTTTATGAGGTTTTGTATGTGCCTAGCTCACCAAAAGTGTATTTTTAGTAGGATTGATAGCAAATAAAAGTAATCTAATCATTTTTTATTTTCATAAGTGTTTGATGATTCCAAAAAAAACCCAAAACAAGTGATTGTTGAAGGAATCAAAAACAAAAATAGTGGCTTTTATATACTTAATGTTGAATTTATAGAATCAAATTATGTTGAAAACATTAGCTCAGTTCGTACTAATATCAAGTTGTGGCATGGAAGATTAGGCCATTTGGGTACATAGTCAAACATGCAATTTATGTCTAAACAGAAATTAGCTATAGGGATACTAGCATTTGATCCTCTCCTAAAAAATTATGAACAATGCATGTGCAACATCAAACTAGATAATGAGCACCCAAAGAAAGCGCTCAAAGCGCAAGTAACCCTCTTGAATTAATGCATTTTGATATCAATGGACCTTTACCCACTACATCTCTAAAAGGAATGAAATATTTCTTGACATTCATGGGTGATTTTTCTAGATAAACATGGATTTATTTCTTGAAAATAAAAATCAAAAACTCTAAAGAAATTCAAGGAATTCAAGTTGTTAGTAGAAAAGAAAATTAAAAAACCAATAAAATCTCTAGGATTTGATAGAGGTGGAGAATACACCTCAATGGCATTCATCAAGTTTTGCCAAAAAAACATGGCATTCCATAAGAATTGACCCAACTTCATACTCTACATCAAAATGGCATTTCAAACTTTATTCTTTTAGAACGAGCCAAGAATATGCTTCTCCATAGTAAATTTTCATATTATTTTCAATGGACATAAACAATCAATGCTACAAATTATTTGATTAATCAATTTGCCAACAAGGGCAAATCAAAATATGAGTTTGATTCATAAACTCACTAGGCAATTACCAAGACCTAATCATCTTAGAATGTAAGGATGTGAAACTCATGTGCACAATCCAAATCATAAAATAAACAAATTGTAAATTGGTTCACAAATATACCTTTTTGTAAGCTAGAATGAACAAAATAAAGCCTATAAAATGTTTAATCATGATTTTTAAAAATCATAGAAATCCATAAAAATGTGAAATTCAATGAAAAGAACTTTGGATTGAAAAAGAATACAATATGAGAGAACAGACCAATGGAGATTAATGAATTTTATAGTGCTCCAAAAAGTGAAAAGATTACAACATTTGAAATGTCACCATTAATTGCAAAACATTTTGGGATACCATTTGATAGGTCTAAAAGATTAAATTCCAATGTGGATAGCTTCACTAGAGTGGAACATGATGAAGATGGTGTGGAAGTTACCAATAACACATTATTAAACATGGTCCACATTGAAAAATTAGGATATTCAATGGTCAAACCAACACCACTCGAACAATCAAGCTATGAGTTAAAGGGAGATGAAAAGTTTAACACTGCAAGTAGGTGAAAAGAACACTCCAAGTATGTGAAGAGAACACTCCAGGCAAGTGAATTAAAAGGAGTTCAAAAAAACGCTATAGGGAGGTGTAGACATAACAACAAACAAGTTCAGATAATCTTCTTTCCTTCACTCTCTCTCCTTTCTATTTTCATTAAATTTTTTTTGTTCACCCTAAATGACACACCCCCAAACTCCTTGATGGACTCAATTGCGAATCCAAAAGGTGAAAACGGCAGAAGGATAAGGAGTTGGGGCATGCTCCCTGGCTTGTAACACTTTGGGGGTAGAAGGGCGTGCTAGAGCTCCAAGATGGGGACTAGGAAGAGAGACAAATAAATCAATTACTCACACGGACATGTACAAACCAAATAACAAGCTCGTTAATGCGTAATTGGAACACTTTTGGTGCATGAACGAACCACAGGCAAACACAAACTCACAAGACTCACCACGGCTCGGACTTGGGGGAAGCCACCACCTTTTCCCTTATAGTATTTTTTGTGCCTGGCCACGGGGCTTGCACCCAAATGTCATTTTGTCCAGGACTCCCAAGTTGGGAGTCCCAAAATTCTCGAAATTGGGACTCTTGCAACTTTGGAGGCCCATAACTTTTTGTGCAAACCTTCGATTGAAGTGAAGTCCAAAGAGAAGTTATAGCCCTCATCAAGAGATTTCCAACGATATGTGACATGACACCTGCATGCAAGTAAATCAGGGCGATTCCTGACTTTTAATGGTCAGGAGTCAAATTGGCAATTTGATTCTTAGCCCTTCTTTTGGCCATAACTTATGTTTTAAGTACCCAAATTGGTCATGCAAACCCATTTTAGACATCTAAGTTCCAAGAACTTTCCAATGACATAAAAAAATATTCAATTCAATGAGTTTTGATCCCTGCAATTGCCCTTTGAAAATTTAGGAGTCTATCATGACTCCAGCTTCCAAAGTGAAAGTTCACTTGGGAGTGTGGGGGTTCATTCCCTCACACTCTCCTACACTCCTGGGAGCATGAAAGGTGATTCTTGAGTTTCACTTTTGGCTTGCACCTTTGCAACCCCTTGCCTTGGTCGCGAGCCCAAAACTAAGGTTGCGACACTAAATCTTGTGCAACTTTTGAAATTCATTCATGCTCCAATGTTCATTTGGTTTTGAAACTTTATTACATTTTTTTTCAATCTTTTAGATTCAGTTATCAATTCAAATTCAATGAGTTGTTTCATGGAAAACTTTCTTCCAATATCAAAAATCTAATTTAAGGTTTGGCATTTTTTGGTTTCAAATTTTGTGGTTTATGGTATTTCGGTTTAAGGTTTTAAATTGAAATTTTGAATCCATTTTGAATCAGGTCCATGTGACAACATATTGCTGCAAAAAGGATCTATAAACATCTAAAGATGTTTTTCCAAACAATTCAACAACACGAATAATTGTTGTCCACCTCCTCTAATTCATGTTGAATTGTTCACCTTAATTTATAGTGTTGAATTGTTACAATGTAGTGGAGGGACTACACTAGACCACCTTCTAACAATGGCGGTACGAAGGTAAATCATTAATACTCACAACTCATCTTTTAATTCCTTTCACACAATTATGGAATTCTATCATATTATTAAACTTGTTTATTTTCATTTTTACACCATAACATAGTGCATAAAAATAGTCCTCCATTGCAAAACATTACCATGTGCAAATAAACAAATTATCCGACCATCTCAAAAACATAAAATTTGGTGGCCACTAGATTGATGTAAATGAATGGTCAAGATTGACTCCTAGAACCCTAATGGCGGGTGTCATAACTAATTTCAATACAGTTACGACCTAGTGCCCACCAAATCGAGATCTCCCCCAAAAAAAGGATTATGATTTAGTGGCCATTAGATCAAACTACCTACACAAAAACGAATACAATTTGGCAACAACTAGATCATAATACCTGCATATAAAAGTGGATTGACATATGGTGGCTGCCATATCACCATCGTTAATGATTACGATCTGGTGGCCACCAAATGAAACACCCTTCAGATGAACGAATATGATATGGTGGCAACTAAATCCCAATACTTTCATAAAGAAGTCCATGATGATCTAATGGCCACTAAATCACCATCATTAATAACTACAATTTGGTGGCAACCAAATCTTAAACCTTGCAGAAACCCAAATTTGATTTGGCAACCACCAAATCATAATCCTTGCATAGAGAACATGATTATAATCTGGTGGCCACTAGATTGCCAATGTTAATGGTTGTGACCTAGTGACCACCAAATCCCAAACCTTGTAGAGTAGAGGATACGATTTGGCGGCCTCGAGAAAGCAATCCCTGCATAGAAAAGTCGATTATAATTTGGTGGCCACTACTTCAAACGTAATGCAAAAAAGTGAATATGATGTGGTGGCCACTAGAACCTTATCCATGGATGAGAAGTCGATGATGATCTAATGGCCACTAAAACTAATTCATATCATAGATCAAAGGGTCACAATTTGGTGGCCACCAGGTCAAAACACATACAAACAAATGCACATTACAATTGATCATAACTAGCTCGTAGGAAATCGAAAAGAAGAGGATTGTGATTTGGTGGCACCAAATCATAGTCCCTACAAATAGTTGTAAACTACGATTAGTTGGTTTTTATATCCCAACAACCGATTAAAAATTAGATTTTGATTTGGTGGTCACCATATCGCCATCCATGCATAAAGAAAGAAATCACAATATGGTGGTACCCACCTAAGACACCCCCTATGAAGAGAGTAGTATGATTTAGTGGACACCAAATCACAATACTTATGAAAAGAATTGGACTACTATTTAGCAGCCATCAACTTGCCTTTCCTAAGAGATTGTGATATGGTCATCACCACATTTGTCATTCTCTTTACCAAGTTTGATCTAGTGGCCACTAGATCATAATCCCCCAAAAGAGTAAACGCCTATGGTCTGGTGGTAATTAGAATGCAATCTCTCAAAGGGAAAAGATAATTTTGATTTTGTGGCCACCAAATATAAACACTATTTGCACTTGAAAATAATAGTTTAAAGATCCCACCACCAACCTGACAAACTAGCATAGATTGATGGTCCGGTGCCCACAAAAATGCCCTTCGAAAATTAACAATATCATGATAATTTAGTGGCCACTAGATCGCCCAATGACGAAATCATTGAAGGCCTTTTTGTTTAATTTGTCTAATTATGATTGACCATTTCAAATGGAATAGTTCAAAAACCTCCTTCTTCGAAAAAATTATTTGAGAGAGAAATTTGGATTCAATGAAGAGTATGAGAATGCAGACCTTGGTCTTTGGATGCTAGACAAGGACGTGAATAAATGGGGGATAGAACTCAAATTTCAAAAACCAATAATTGAATGGACATTCTAATTTGAGAAATGGGGGGACTTCAATTTGGTGACATATGTGCATGTTGAAAATCTCCAACCATACAAGGAGGATCCTGCGAAGGTTTGTTGTATTCTTAATGGTCCCGAAGTCAACATCACAAGCTGGGGTTGTTTGCAATATTTTGAAAATAGACGATGCTTTGCATTTGAAAAGGTATAGAACGAGGGAAGTTTAGAATTAAAAAGTTCCCTATCAAGACTATAAGGCTTGTTACCCAGATGTGGGACAAGATGGAGACAATGATAATTATTAAAAAAGACTCAATGGTGGGCCCAATTTCTAAGGGAAATTAACCTAACCTTAAAGGATCATCTATTCATGTTCCAATTAGAAGCAAAATAAAATAGAAGATTGTTGAGGAAAAAAGAGAAAAGACCATTAATAACTTGATTATGAAGAAATATCCAAAGTCTCTTGATAAAACTGAGAGCAAATTTGTCGATGAATCAATCAAGGGTGAATTTTTTGATTACTTTCCACTAGGAACCAAGCCTATAGATGGGGTGAAGGTTACTGTTGAGAGATTTCTCATTCCTTAAGGAAGAATTGTTTATCGGCCATTGAGTGAGATGCATAAAAATGAAATAAAACACAAAATATTGATGTTTCATTACTTCAACCAATAGTGCCCCATCTTTGCAATCCTTGTTAATTTTGAAAATGAAACGAAAATTCTAGAATCCAAGCCAAGAAGTAAGTCAAATCTTGAAAACTCCAAATTGTTCATCATTGGTGGACAACGTTCAATACATGTTGTAAAGGTAACCATCACCCTATTTGCATTTCCAATATATGACTTTTATTTCCTTCATGGCTAATTTCCTCTTCCATGTAGTGTCCTATAATTTGTGTAGGAAATACTTGAGATGCACAACATAAATGACAAAATTCATAATCATTTCGAGGCTTTTGATATGATTGTTGTTTGGTATTTAGATTTGGTGAAATTTTGCAAACTCTCATTTGTTCTGAACAATTTAAACACGTTGAAAAACTTTGTCCTTTTTTATAGGGAGAATCTCCAACATGTGAGAAAAATTTGGAATGAATTTGGCCGGCCAAGTTCATACCTTGGACAAGACAAAAAAAAAGACTCAAGCATATAAGGTATCCAATGTTGATTTATTAGATTTATTGAAAACATTGATTAATGACATGAGCTTAGAAAATTAACTTTTTTCGACGATGGAATATTTGCAAAGTTTTGAGGCTTCAGTCATGACGGTGTTTGTTGTGAAATCCATGAAGGAATGTATGACAATTTTCCTATTGTCAAATGAGCTCTATACTGAATGGGGGGAAATTCTATTGATGTGGGAACATGAGAAGATTTTGGATGGGTTTGGGAAGTTACCTGACGCGCTCCCAAGTCACGGGGTGAAACCCCCTTGAGGGTTTCACAAAGTCAAGTTGCGGAAAGTTGAGACTTGGTAGCACGCTCCCGGCTTCCAACTCTAGAAAGGGGTAGAGGGTCGAGTTGGGAGCCCTGGGATTAGACTAGGCAGAGGGACTAGCTTAGCTCATGTGAATCTGCATCCAAAAACCAACCAAATC
>Ga0209611_10011023_pt1 | contig 13149 bp, 6 predicted proteins | sample S1TSphgellanicum_3_FD_187693 | JGI IMG/M metagenome (GOLD analysis project Ga0209611, IMG submission 187693) | Host-associated microbial communities from peat moss isolated from Minnesota, USA - S1T2_Fc - Sphagnum magellanicum MG (SPAdes) (version 2) | ecosystem: Host-associated > Plants > Peat... | reverse complement strand
AACATCAATGCCCACAACAAAAAGTGTTTAAAGAAGGTGCTTCTCTCCTCTAAAGTTGATGAGATTCCAAGGAATCCATCATTTCAACCTTGTGGAACCCACAAACTTAAGAATCAAAGGAAGAGCCCCTCCCAATCATTTTCAATGGTCAGAAGATTATGTGAAAAATGCTTGGCTAAAAATGTTGAGAAGTTGTAGGTCAATTTTTCTCATAAAAAATGACCCTGGCTATGTTGATTGGCCTTGAAAGGTGGTGGGATTTTTTGAATTATTGACAGGCAATGAATTGAACGGAGGGTAGCTCCCATTGGGAGTACATAGAAGTGTCACCAAAGTCGTTATTATGGTTCTTGAACAATAGGCAATTTTGGCTATGGTGGTTACAAGCTTTGGGTTAACTTTTGGGCCTTCTCAAGAATATTACTATCCATAGTTTTGGATAGGAGGGCCAAGGTTAGGTGTGGTAATTTATTGATTTTTCAATCATTTGGTAATTGTTTTTTTTCATTACAACATTGTTAGGCTTCCAATATATTTCATTTGATTTCATTTTTCTTCATGTGATGCTTCATGTTGCAGTTTTTTAAGGACCTTTCTAAAGTTATTCAATTTCCAAAACATTGAAAACTAAATGTGGGCATTATTTTTGCCCATGGGGGATGATTATTTTTGACAAAGTTTGAATTTGTGTTATAGGTTTTGAACAGATGCCATGAATCACCCCCAGCAAATTGGCTAGCCCATGCTTATGTTTTGGTTGGACATGAAGATTTAAGATCCACACATATATCACGTTGTAAGTGCCACATGTCAATACCACAAAGTGGTGATGCATTACACCTTTTTGCAAACTTTTTTTAATTTTTCGTTTGGTTTTGTGAAACAAAGTCAACAATGCAAGGTTGCCATACCTTGGCATACTAAAATTGACAATAGATGGCACTTTGTCACTTTAAATGCATAAGGTTGGATTCCTTTCATCTCCTTAGATGATAATTAAACTTAAGAGTATTAGACTAGGGGATTAAACAATGTTACAAAGTTTTTGATTTTTGCAAATGTAGGTTCTTACATATCACAATTATGTGCAAATCATAGTTTATAGGAGAGTTTTTAAAGCTAAGGACCCACAATTTACAAAAAGACAATAAAATGAGCACAAATTTGCCAAGTTTTGTTGTCTCAGTTGACACATTACATTATGTGGGACTAGTGTTGATGGTGTTATGTCACTATGATCAATTTAATGGCTTTGTGGATGCAACTTGTAAGCTAAACATATAAAGAGGCATTGGGAAAGGGGGTTTGGCTTGGTTTTCATGAAAGTACGCATAATCTTGTCACTGGTGTACCAAATGAAGAAAAAAAACTTTTCAATAGCTTAGAGGGAGATGGAGTTTTTATTGAAGTTATTGCAAAAAGGCTAATTTGTATTTTTCTTCAACCTAACAAGGTTACATGAACAACTACATGAAATTAGCTTGCAAGCCATTATTTTACTACAATTCAATAGAAGAAACAATTTTTAAAACTATGCGGCTTTGACAATATTTATTTAGCAAATCGTCATCATCTAGAGACTCATAGTTAGTTTCCTACCTTAAGGTCAATGTAGGCCATGATTTATGCGGAAATCCATATGAAAAGTTCATACAAAACTTTTTCTTTCAAGCTCTTGAGCTCATTCACTTATGCCTCCACTACTACATTTGGTCACCACCTAGAAAAAAACCCATTAATCTTAAGAATGTTATATTCATTCTAATAAACTTTAATTTGAGTGTAAATAGTTTGACCATGAAACATCTCATTTGCATGGAACTAGCATTTGTCTAGACAAAGTTTACAAATATACATGTACAACAATATTAACAAGACATGCATATTCTTAAGTAAAAAAAAAACCTTGCAAAAAAACCATAGAATGAATGTTGTAGATTGTAAATTATAGTTTCTATTCATACTTTATTGCTATAGATAATCAAGGAAAAAATACAGTGACATTCTACATAAACCAAGTACATCTATGAAATTGAACAAGCATAAGCATAACTTATCATCACACAATGCAAATGCACCTTTTGGATTAATGCAATCTACATATTTATGTTCATGCCATTGAAATTAATCTCCCAACACATTAAAAAAAGCAAGGACATGTGTTACTCCTAATTAAAACACAATTGGAATTGAATAATAAAACATGTATACAATTCAATAATTGGTTTTACTCATCATCAAGTTAGCATTTGCTATTTTATAACAAAGGTAATATGTTCCAAAGCATTGATAGGTAAAGTGTAAAAAGTAACACCACCTTTTTGTTTGTGCACAACTTATAATATAGAGAACTTGGAAACATAAATTAAATGAAAATAAATGAAAGCTAGACCTTTGTCCTTAATCAACACGTATGATGACTTCCTTTTACCTAATTGTTTATAACATTGACCAATAATAATCTCATTAACCTTTTATACATAATTACCCCAGTCATTCAACCTTGAGTCTTTTTCTACAATGTGCAATTATATTAACACACTACAATATGAAGAAATCAACTCCTTCATAATTATTTTGTGTAGTCACAATAGCAAAATTGTCTCCAAGTATTAATCCTGCAACCAAATCATTGTTTTCTTCCCCTAATCCCTAGTCATTCTCATCATATTCCTCATCATATTCCACATCACAAAAAGCATTTGATGCCTAACAAGGTTCCAATGTGATCAATTTCCATGGTTCAACATAGCCCTTTGATATACAATCACCTGGCACATTGTCTATGTAGTGATAACAAAAGCAAAAAAATTCCCTAGCATCCAAGAACACATTGTTTGATGCATTTACTACCTTAACTAAATGCATACTTCGAAAGCCTACCATTGTCATGTAATCAAATCCTCGAGTTATGTCAAATTTTCCTTCTTTCACCTCCTGAAAAACTCGTTTAACATTCTTTCTTGTGCCTTCATATGTAGCATGAGGTTGACTCATTGACCTCTAAAGGTACAATGCCACATCATGAGTGTTCCACAAATTTTCACCTTGAGGTTTTTAGTTGTTCTTTTTTGATGGCTTGCTTGAAACAGGCCCTTACATCATCATGTAGACCTTTTCCATGGCCTATACCCCTATAGTTCCACTACATCATGCAACTAGATGAAAGTTTTGGACAAATTGTCAACCTAGGGTATCCTGACACATGGAACCAATTCTTTGCACCCTTGAATTGGCTAGTGCACCCATCATTCCACACATGATGCATTTTGGGAAAAATACCCTTTGATGATAAGTGGCTCCAATGCAAGGTAAAAACATGTTGTATAAATAGGTTATCATGCTCATGGTCATTTGATATAGTAATGATACTTTGTGGTTAGTCGTAGACTATTTGGATTTAAAGAATTCCATGTTGGATTTACTTGATAAGTAATATGCATTAAGATAAACAACTAAAAATTGAACCAATGTTGTTATTGTATTTCATCCTAGTGTTTAAAAGATTAATTTTCAACAAAGTCAATGAGTGAAAACACTTCACCTTCTTTCAACATTTCTAATGACACCCTATACCGCAAGTCTTGCCATCTTGCAATGTGACTATGCATGACAAAATCAAAGAATTTGGGGGCATCATATTCCAAAAATTGTCATGGGGTTGTTAGTTTACTAACAAAATGACTAACCTCTTTTGGCTCTCTCACCCTAGTCTCCACCTATAGGAACCTTTTGGAAACATCTCCAAGCCATCAAATTATCATTGGCTAGATCTCTATTTCTTTACTATAAAATGACAAAATATGGAAGCCATAGTTTGGACACTTACCCTTCGAATAACTTAGATTGAACCATTTTTGCCTTGAAGCCCTGGGGCACAAATTTTCTCCTGGATAGGTTAGAAGACCTCTCAAATGTATGGGATGTAACTTGACAGTTGATAGTCCCTTGTTGAAAAGTTCTAGTTTTTGGATTTGCACAAAGTGATAGCCAACCACATGTACATGTGGAGCTTTGTAATCCATGATGAACATTTGTAGTGCGCATATTATTGAACTTGACTTTGATCTTAGCCATTTTTTGGTGGTATTTGTAGCAACAACTATTGAAATCTTGTAATTTTTCGCAAAATAAACTTTCAGTTTGTTAAAGGAAGTTAATCCAATCTCAACATCCAAGTGCCATCCTTGAACCTTGTAAAAAATGTAGCTACAAAATAACCAAAATTTCCATTCGTGAGCTAGACAACCTTGCAACAGATAAGTTGAATAGTAGAGGGTAGACTTCTCCTAAACAAAATGACTATGTCCTAAACAAAATCAAGTGTAAATTTTGGACTGAAACAATATATTCTTATGTGCCATTTGTCCAGAATATATGGAACCACTATCCAAAATGAAAATGACAATTTTGAACAAGAAATGCACCTTCTTGGATCAAAAGATTATGTCCTAAATACTTACCATATGTCCTAAATAATAAGTAGTTCAATCATGATCCTATAGTCCAAAAATATTGAATTCCTAAATGAAATCCTTAGTTCTTGCATCACAAATTTAACATATGATGAATTAAAAATGGAAATCATGCAAAGTTCGTTCATTCATAGGTTCATACATTTTATACACAAAGATGATGTGTTGAAAACACATTTGACACATGGATAAATGTGTTGACGAATGAAGTACAAACATATGAATAAATGAATGTGTGAACCCACTCAGATTAATGGGTTAGGAATATTGCCACAATTAACATTCACTATAACTTATGTTTTGATTTTACTTTTTCATTATTGATTTGGAATGACTCCAAATTGACACAATCATTTACAATGATTGTTCATGCATTTATATAATAATACAGTTTGACATTTTTTTTTGTCATGAATATTTTTGGTCATTGGAAGTTAATGGAATTTTTGTCCATCCTCTTTTGTCAAAACTTTAACCAAGGGCTTGCAACCAATGTTAAACTATGACAAAAAGAGTGGGTTGTGAAAATGTTTGTAGAGTTAAGCACATTTCCACAAGTGCGGCAAAGTTAATCCAACATTCCCAAATGAATTCTCACTTTGGGAATTGGGGTGTTATGATGTTTCAAATCATGAAACAAGGTTTGATCCCAAAACCTTGTCAAAATTGTTGAAAAAGTTTTTAAGAGTATATATCCAAAGTGGGGCCATTTACATCATATTTAAAAATCTGAAATACAAGTTATGGTCAAAAGAATGGTCACAAATAAAACTAAGAGCTCAATTCCCAACTATTAAAACATTCAACAAAAAGGGTCAAATAACCTTTAAATGAAGCACATAATATGATGTTGGAAAGGTCTCTTTAAGGGCTACAACATTGTTTTGAAGAGTTCTTGAATTGAAGTTCATATATTGATGTATGAACTTGCAAAATTGTGACACTCAAATCTTGGAAAAATTAGAAATTTTAACTAGTTCAATGCATTCCCTACCACTAATCACATAATACACAATAGGGAGGCAAATGGTTACTTGTGTGAATGTATGCCTTTTGTGATTTCATCCATGTATAATGTTGATTCCAATTTTTCAAAATGTCAAAATCAAGTCATTTAACCATGTTATTATCCTTTTATCATAGAAAATGGCCTAAAAAACTAACATTCAACATATTTGCCTAGCTTTTAGAATTTGAAGAAGGGAAAAAACTAGACCCAACCTATTCTTCAAATTGATTTATCTAAATAACTAAACTTGACCAATTCTTTAAAAATGACAAAGTTAATTACCCAAAATTGACAATTCTATGAAAATTCAAATAATTGCCCAACATTGGTGGACTCACCCATGTCAACATGGTAGTAGTGATGCTTAGGCTTTGATTTGTCATTAAGCTCATCTCTAATAACCATAAATATGTAGTGTATTGTTCATGTGTAAATATTTGAAGGCCAAATCTTGTTAGTCATGCCCTTACGGTTAAAGGTCATATTCATGTAAAACACAAACTAAACCTAAAACACAACTTCATGTTTGTTTGGTTAATGATGATTTAAAGCATTTTCTACCCAACTAGTGGAATTAACCTTATTTGGTTCATTATTTAATTTAGTTCGAACCATTATCATGTTGCTTTAATTTTTAAATATTGTTTTGAAACATTTGCAATAGGATACACCCATTATCATAGATCACATTTTATCCATAATTTGTTATGATTGAATTTTAATAAGAAAAAACATGTGGACAAGTTGACATTATAGTAGAAAATGACCAATCATTTACAACAAGCAAAACAAAGATTTACGAGTAGTTGAAAATCAAATTGGACATGACAAGATGTCTAGTTGTGTCTAATGTGCAATGTTTATTTTGATTGAAAATTAACAAATGCTAGTTGATGTGGCTTTCACCTAAAAACTAACATATAGGTGGTAGTTGATTTGACTAATATGCAATATAAAGTATGATTGGGATTTTAAAGTTAATTTATTATTAGCCTATTTACACTAGCCACTTTATAGGTTGAACATATGAGGAGTTGAACCTTTCATCTCCACAAGGGGAGATTAAGTTTTCAACCAATGTACCACACCTTTTTAAAGGTGTTAACTTTTGTAACATATAACTATGAACATGTATATTTCACATCTTTTACACTAATTTTATGTAAATAAGTAGAAATGTAAGTAAATAGGTTATAAATAAATAAATGGTCATATTTTGATACACTTAACTACCTTCAACCTAGTACCTACTTGGCATTTACATGTTGTCAACCTTGAACCTATTTATCAAGCACGCACCTAGAACCTACCTACCCACCTACCTATCACTTATCTAACTAACAATCTATGTACCTACATATTTATTTTCAACCTACATACTTACTTAGAAACTACCTACATATAATTTAGATGTCAAAATACTTATGCCAATAAAAGGGTTTTAAGGGGTTTATTTGGATGAAAAACATATAGAATCATTCATGTCACAGCTTGCATACATCATTAGTTGTATATTAATTGCATACATGATGATGAGGTCAACCTAGGACCTAGTGATGACATTCTTCATTTTGCACATTAAATTTTTTTAAAATTCTTTAGTTAGCACCTTGTCATAACATTCTTCACTTGCGAATGTTTACCAAATTACACTGGTTGATCTATAAAATTCTTGCTTCTCTGGGCTTCCATAACATTCTCGCACCAAGAATGTCATCACTATGACCTAGGAAGGGCCTACACATTTACATGCCTAGGCATGTCAAATCCCTTAAGTAGCATTAAAAATGACTTAAAAATAACAAATGTAACACATCACAAGCCACATTGCATTTGGAATGATTTATAAGTTGCTATATTGTATGCACATACACCACATAAGTATCACACATGCCATGTGTAAATGGTAGTATGTTGGAAAGGTCATTACTTTTTATATTTAAAAAATGTGAGTAAAAATATAAAGTCCCATAAATTGGCTTTTTGGGTAAAACATGTAATTTAATAATTTTATATTAACATTATGTTTATTTTTAAAATCCAAGTATAATTTATATATGATATGTGTAAACAATAAGTATTACAAAAAAATTTAAAAATACATAACATATGTATAAAAGACTCAAAATAGTTATTACTTTTTAATATGTTCAATCAGTAGGATAGAAATGGTGTAATTTATACTAAAGGTTTAAAACAAAAAAGTTAGCATGATATTTACTTGGTCAAGGCAACTTACAAGGAGTTGATGAAAGTTTAGATGTAACAACTTAATGATTCACATATTTAGGTTATAATGTATAACATGTTTGTTTTAATTCTAAAACCAAATCTAACATCATTTTTTCTTTATATCTCTTTTGAAAATTTTCATGGAAAACAAATCAAATGTTTGTTGTTTGTAATGACTTTGTATGTGCCATCCGCAGTCTTCATCCTCTGAAATATTACTTAGTATTGAAATGTTTGTTAGTGTGTTTTTAAAACAAAATTTGAACATTTCATGTATGATCTTTTTTTAATCACACACAATCGCCTTACTTTTTTCATCATTCATACTTCAATTAAAACTAAAAATTGAAGCAAATATATGGTGTCAAAATTCAATGCAAACATAAAATTAAGTTTAAGGTGATTTAAATATGTGAACATTAGAAATCTACACAATAAAAAAGTGAAAAAAATTGAAGCTCCTTCACATAAGACCCCCAAATAATACACTTTTTGACACATTTAGTTGGGAAAGTTATCACATAGTGACCCCTCAAAGGTAGTTTCCAATTTGCCAAAAAAAAGTTGTCCAATTAATCATATTGGACATACCTACGTTTGGTGGCCCAAGGCAAAATGGACAAAATTTACTTTCATAAATCATTTTGATCAAGTAGTTTAATCAATACTAATCACAATGTTAAGGGCATAAAGTTGGAGAACATGTGATGTGTGAAAAAACAAAGTGATTATATATAACCCAATTTGTTGTACTAGCTCTATTGCTTCTAGGGTAACATGTGAACCATGCCCATCCATAATTAATAAATGACAATTAGTTAAAAAGATTCCACATGGAACAAAACTCTTGAAAAAATATAAGATTTTTTGAATGGGAAACATGTCATCTAAACCTTTTGAATCCCATTGCCATACATTTTCCTAAAGTTTATAAAGTTTGATGTAGGCATCCCATATATAGTCTTTCACTTTTAAAATTATAGAATCTTAGCAAAACCCCACCCATTGCATTTATTGCATAATTTATTTAAATTTAACCATTCTTGAGACTTGGAAATGGTGCCATAAATTTGATTTGAATTTCTTTGGTTAGAACCTTCGCTTTTGATTATCTATCTACTTGAGTTTGTTTCATTTGAATTTTAAATATGTTTTGCAATGTAATTGTCTTGACCACATACCATACTTGCAAGTGTGATAAAATGGGTTACATGAATTGCTTGTCAAACCTAGCACATGCCCTATAGACTTCAAGTCCTTTCACTTGTTGAATGTTCAATTCCACATGTGCCTACACTTGAATTAATTATTCCCTGGTACACCATTCTAAAATGGTGTTAGCTGAGTTTGTGTGAGTGTTGCCACCTTCATCTTGAGATATTGTAACCCACATTTCTACATAGTTAAAGTCCAAACAATTAAACTAAATGTTACATCCTCTTCCTCTATTAGCACAATCGTTAACCCTATATTCCTACATCTTTTCTTCTCATTCAAATGGGTGAAAATGGAAGATATGGGTATGTTCCATGACATACTTCCCTTCCTCAATGAACATGTCCCTCTTTCCACTACATTCGTTGCTTCCTCTAGTGATTCATTTGTTCATTTGCCTCTCCCACTTATTGCAATGGTTGCATCAAACTTTGTACAATTGTGTTTTTACAATGTTTTATGCAAAATAGATATGTTCCTTGTTGATTGCTAGCTAGTCCAACATGACATTTGGTCATGTATGAGGCACATTTAATATAATTGTTACCTTTTGATTAGTTGGTAACATGCACTTTAACCCTATTAAGGGTAAACCTTTAGGTCTTTCATGTAATCACCCAAGAGGATAAAAACCATGTTTGGTTTGTGTACATGTCAAAAGTGCATATTCCTTTAGTACCATGTATTGCTAGATATTAGTTTGTAGAAGTCTAAAATTTCCTCCTACATTAAGTCAAAATCTATTATTGTTATGCATGTATTGGGTGTGAATGTCTTCGTGTAATGAACAACTTAAGCTTGTTGGAACCTACTTTTTCTTTGAACTTCTTATTCTAGAATGTGGAATTACAAACTTCATAACATGTTGGTAGTGTAGGAACATCTTGTACTTTTCATTTTATACCTTGCCTAAATAAGGAGTGCCTATTTTTTCTACTATTTTTATTTCACTATAATTGTTTTAAAATATGATTGTTGTTCTTCTACATCTTTTGATCTTTAGTTTGATTTGTGATCCTCTATTTTAGCTTTCAAGAATATTGCATTAGGAACTAGGATTTCTAAAAATAGTCATAGCTTATCTCACACAATTGTTGCTAGAAAGGACATGCTATGAAAGCTTAAAGTAAGAATGGAAAATTTGATTTTTACTTGTATTAAGATTTGCCCCAATTGCTTGTGAATGTATTTTTCATTTTGGTAGGAATACAATGTGCGCCTTTTAAATTGCTCACAATTGTCTCAATCCTTCATATCCAAAGTTAGGGTTCCTTGGTGTTGTGCTCAATTATTTTAGTTAAGATTTGTGCATTTGGAACATAGTTAGGGTTCTTGCACATTTGTGTTAAATTGGAGCCCACACCCCCAATGACTAAACAACGACTTTGAACAAGTTGCAAGCCATTCTTTGAAATTACACCAAGACATGCCCATAACCAAACACTAAAAGAAACTTCTCCCTTGCTTTTTGCACATTTGTGGTTAGTTGCACACACTTGTACATTCACTTCACCCCATACCACCAAACAACATTTGATGCCCATAATGGTGGGCAACTTTTTCCATAGTTATCCAAATTTACACTCATGGACCAAACACACAAAAAAATCACACAAGTGCTCAAGTGTTGGAATAATTTAGAACACAATTTCTCACAGCCTGGAGTTCGGTCATAGACAATATCTGGAAGAGTGAAGAGACGGCATGTGCATTATATGAGTGTTTGGTTGTAAGCCTGTGTTGAGTGATGGGCATGCTTACCCTAAGCAACACAAGTGTAAAGATGTATGAGCTCCAATTGAAGAGTCTGAGTTGAGCCATGCATGTGTGCTGACTAAGAATTGGATAGTCGCGGATGGAAACCTGGATGAAGACGCAGTATTATATGAAACAAACAGCTGAGCTTCACAGGCAGAAAAGAGATCAGAAGCCATGACAACTTTTAAAAACCATTCTTGAATGTCGACCCAGAGCCCACGTCATGATCAGAACGTCAGAGACTCGACTTGTATAGATGATGCGTAAAACTGCTAAAAGGATTGTTAAGGAGGAAATGAGTACTCAACAGCCCTGGATCGTTGGAGGTTTTCATGATCTGTGTTGAATCGTGGATTGTCAGTCCTTAATGGCTGCTGTCAACACAGATCATGAAAACATTGAACGTGATTTGGGGCCAGATTTCACAATACGGACGTACAGACCCTCCTTACAGTTCACGGTTGGTGTACAAGTAAGCTCTGTAAGCATATACTTTCTAGGCAATAGTCATGTCGTAATAGGACATAGTCCCAGGCACGGATAATCAGTTTTTTTGGACACGGGTTTCTGGCGTTTGTCTGTAGCAGTGAATGGTTAACTGAATTGGTTGGAGGAAAGTGATCTGATGATGATCTCTTTGCCAACTAAGTCGTTGTGATGTAAGAGCATGTAGAGAAACTGGAGGGTGAAGGGAAGCTAGGTGCTGAAGGGAAGGACACTAGTGGGAGTGGCTGCAGAGTACAAACAGCAAAAGGATTCCAAAAGCAGATATCATTCTCCATCTGTAGCAGGAGTTTCTTTATGGACTTTTTGTACACTTAATGTCACTTACCCTGGGTAAAGCTTTGAGGATGGGCTGTGCAGTTTGCATGAAACCAAGGGGGCCTGGTAGGATGTTGTGGCAGTGGAGTGCCTGGGGCCCTGATTTTGTGAACCTTTCACTCCACCTTCTGTACTTGGGTGAACCAGCACACATGTTGGTACCATGGTAAAAATCCCAAAATCCATTTAAATGATTTCTAAAGATTACAACTATTTCATGCTTAGACTAAATTAAGATCTCTGAGTTCAAATCTAATATTTTATGGGTTTATTATCGCCACTAAGAGGTCTTGCTCAAAAAGGTCTTGAACCCACCAAAGTGGGTGCCGGTTCATGCTTGTCCCCTACCTGGTATGGAGGGCAAGGCATCTTACAAGTTGCAATGTGTTACAGCATCTTTACCATGAAGTAGTGAAATGGCCTTCTACACTAGCTTTTGGATAATGTCAGCAACCAAATATTATAAAACCTCCTTTGCATTGGTAAAATATGCACAAGATATTTGAGTTGTTCATAGAGCGGGCTTGGGTTTGGGCTTGGAGTTTGGCTTGCATCCTCCCTTGCATTCTCTTTTGTTAGGATCTCATTTCGTTGGGCTAGTGTGAACTCAGCTATACACAATAATCTCCAATCACACCAGCTTGATGGAAAGCCACTGATGTGGGTCCTATTATAACAATTGCTTTCTGTTGCAATGGGGCTCAAAATTTAAAACTAACTGAATGATAATAGATTGACAGTCTAGTTACATTCTAACTACCCTAGTTCACTAGCAAGTTTTTAAATATAAAATTTCTGAAAACAAAAATTTCTCTAAGAATTATTTTTGAGAAGGAAAATGAAGCATCTTCTAAAGTGTTTGAGAATGTTCTATTTTTTCAATATGCAAATTCCAAAAGTAAATAATTATTTGATAGAGACCCAACAAACCTATGATTCAACTACCATACCTTTTAGTTACACATCTTATATATTAATTCATTACGTCTGTTAGTCTGTCTGTTTTTATCTTTATCTTATTTAAGTTACCCTGGGGGGAGAGGAATAAAGATGTGATAAAGTGAGTTAGGAGCGTTGGATTGGGAATTGGACGGGTAGAATGATGTTTTTCAGGGGTAAGTATCGTGTTGGGGTAAAAGTGGTGAGCTGGGAAGTTACACATGGGGTGGGATGGACCGTTGGGGGGGGGGAACTGGTGGGTGAGGAGGCGAGAGACCATTGGACAGAGAATAAACAATACTGCCGTGTGCCCGGTGCCGAGCCCGTTTGACTCTAAAGGACGTTGCTTTGGGGGGGCGGACGAGGAGGGGTCCGTTGGTGGAGACATATTTTTTCACACTGAGAAATGGGGCCCTCCGGCTGCACTGAGCGCCCTTCTTTTTCTTTTGGGGGTTTTCTTTCTCCGGCAAATATCTGTTTCAAGGAGTGATGGAAAAATTGGAAATAAGGCACACTAGCAAGGGAGGGTTTGGGTTTGTAAGGTCTCTTACAAGGTTTATAGGGTTCCTCAACCTTGGGATGAATGGATGAATGAGTGGATGGATGGATGCCTCCTTCCTCCATATTTTAGTCGGGCTTTTATTTTAGCTCCGACTTAGTGGGTGTTCCAAGTTTGAAGTAACCTTACGACCACTTGAA
>Ga0209611_10011022_pt1 | contig 13150 bp, 6 predicted proteins | sample S1TSphgellanicum_3_FD_187693 | JGI IMG/M metagenome (GOLD analysis project Ga0209611, IMG submission 187693) | Host-associated microbial communities from peat moss isolated from Minnesota, USA - S1T2_Fc - Sphagnum magellanicum MG (SPAdes) (version 2) | ecosystem: Host-associated > Plants > Peat... | reverse complement strand
GGGGATGGAAATATGCGGAATGAAAGAGCCATATAAATCCTCATATGGGTGATAGATAAGCTATAGAGTCGAATTCTAAGCATATTAGAATAATTCCTACGGGCATGCACCTTGGTGGAATAATTAGGTGTTATAGTGGGGACCAAGGAATGGGGGGCGAAGAAGGGATGCGCGAGGCTCACATTGTGAGTTTAGTGCTTTGTATAACAAATTGTTTAACCCCCCCCAAAAAAAATTTTAAAAAATTATAGTCTCAAGTATTAGCATCGGAATTTATCTTGAACCAAAAGTCACCCCAAATGTCGAATGAAACACGTGTGACAAATATTTAATCATTTGGTTTAGTATCCTTCCCGGACTCCTTCGTTCTTTCCTTCCGTCTTGGGGGCACTTGTGAGGTGTGTATGCTACAATCATCAACACGAGTACATATCAAAGGCGTATTAACTTATCTACTCGGCCGGCTTGCTTGGTGGGACGCTCTCTCTCCCTCCCTTTTTACATTAAAGAGATAATGGTCGTCGGTTGCTCTCGCTTTATACATAAAAGAGATAATTAATGGTCGTCGCCATTGAAGATAGATAGCCTAAGAAGGGAGCAAGTTTCCTTCACAAGTTACACTCGTTTGTATCATGTATAAAAAAATGTTTCTTGCATGGTTAGGTAATGGGCAAGTAAATAAATGAGAATTAGATATGTAGATACCCATGTTTGACGAATATCACAAAAATAAACGAGAAACAACTAGCTTTCAAGTCAAGCCAATTCTCGCTTTGAATGAATACCAAACGGTTCTCACTTCAAATAAGAAGTTTTTATCCCTAAAAACTTCTCAAAATATCACACCAAAGCCAAGCCAACCCTCACCATGAATACCGACGGTTCTCACTTCAAATGAGAAGTTTATCCCTAAAAACTTCTCAAAATAGCACTTCAAAGCCAAGCCAACCCTCACCATGAATACCGACGGTTCTCACTTCAAATGAGAAGTTCATCTCTAAAAGCTTCTCAAAATAGCACTTCAAGCAAACCCAACCCTCACCAGGAATACCCACCGTTCTCACTTCAAATGAGAAGTTTATCCCTAAAAACTTCTCAAAATATCACTTCAAGCCAAGCCAACCCTCACCATGAATATCGACGGTTCTCACTTCAAATGAGAGTTGCATCCCTCAAAGCTTCTCAAAATGTCACTTCAAAGCCAAGCCAACCCTCACCATGAATACCAACGGTTCTCACTTCAAATGAGAGTTGCGTCCCTCAAAGCTTCTCAAAATATCACTTCAAGCCAAGCCAAATTCTCACCACAGATTACCAATGGGTTCTCACTTCAAATGAGAATTGCATTCCTAAAAGCTTCTCAAAATATCACTTCAAGTCAAGCCAAATTCTCATCACGAATCTCATCACGAATATCGACAGGTTCTCTCTTCAAATGAGAAGAATTGCATCCCTAAAAAACTAGCTCACAATATCACTTCAAGCCAAGCCAATTCTCACCATGAATACCAACGGCCTGGTTCTCACTTCAATCGAGAATTGCATGCGTGAAACCTTTTCAAAATACCACTTTGGCTCCCAACCCTTGATACCCAAGGCGATTATAAAGTGAGAACCACCCAACAACAACAACACTACTCCAAATATCACTTGAGGTTAACCTCGATACCCAAGGTGGGTTATATAGTGAGAACCACCCAACACTAGTGGATTATACATGGAAAATGATTAATAAATAACATGGGTTTTAAGGACTAAGGACCAATTGGGTTGTTTGGTAGAGGTTTTAGGACTCAAATTTCCTAAGAAAAACACCCAAGTGAGCTTAACCAATGTGGATTAACTAGCTTCAGGGTTTTAGGGTTTAGGGTTTAAGGGTTTAGGGTTTAATAGCTCAAAAGGAACCCAAAGGAAAAAAGTGTTTGTTTTCTTTTCCACCCACCATCCATCATCACTCAGCTTTCAGTTACAGCTTTTTAGGTGTCAGTTAATTAGATTGCTGCTGGCCTGGTGCCATCTTTCACTTGTGTTTTTGTGTGTTTTTGTGTGTGTGTGCAGAGGCAAACAGAAGTTGGCTCTAAAAGCAATGTCAGAAATTTAATAATTTTTCACACCATATTTTATTGCTTGTTGTTTTGTTTGGTTCCCAACTTCCTCTACTTTGCTGGTGATAAGTTAAAGAATGGTGTATTAAGTATTTTACAAAAATGGTAGATAAGTAGTATTTCACACAAAAATGGTACATAAATATTTTACAAAATGATAGTTAAATATTTTACAAAAATGATAGATAAGTATTTTAACCAAAAAATAGAAGATAAATATTTTACAAAATGGTAGATTTTAGTATTTCAGCAAAATGGTAGATAAATATTTTACAAAAATGGTAGATAAGTATTATTTTACAAAATGATATATAAGTATTTCACAAAAATGGTAGATAAGTATTTTACAAAAATAGTAGATGAATATCTTACACAAGAATGGTAGATAAGTCGTGTGGTAAAATTTAAATCATGCAAAGAGCATCATATGTTACTTATTTATTTATTTATTTATTTAGTTATTTGCAGTAGAATCTTCCAAATGAATACATGAGTGAAAGTTGTAAAATAATTTTAAAAATTAAATGCAGCTTTGTCTTAATTAAGAAATTCAAGAAATATGAAATTAATTTCATTATCATAAATTATAATTATTTTAATCTAATTAAATTCATTCTATTTGAATGCATTTCCCCCCAAGTCTTATATATTCCAAATTAATGTAAATGTATTATTGTAATTTGCATTTGAAATCCTTGATGAAATCACTAAGCTTATGCCAACATAGACTACCTAATTTAATTTCTTTTCTTTCTAGTAATTACCAGTCTTATTGTATAGTTTTGTAGTTATTAATTAATTTTGATGCTAATTATATTATTTTCAGAAAATTCAATAAATAAATAAATAATCAGAAATATTTTTCTGAAGGAAATTAAAGAATTGGATGGAATATTGGGGAATATATCATTTGTAGAAATGGGTTAATTAATTAATCCTCAAAGTTAATTAATTATTCGACAAACATAGTCCATACCAATGTTGAGTGGTCATTGGAAATACGAACATACCCTAATGCGGTTATAAGGCTGTTGTTAATGTTCATAACCGTGTGGTTCACAAAAATATCGAAGCATTGGGTACGGTATATACCCATGGTTCTCAACCCCCCCAAAAAAAATCTAATCAAATTTGACAGCCTACATAACCATTGGTTTTTCACTGGGTTCTTTCATGAGACCCGCCGGTTCTTTGAGGCTTCTGAAATACCTTAAACTAGAAATTTTTTTTATTGTGAATTCCCTGAAACTGAAAAGTTGTTTTACAAAATCAAATACCCGCCCAACATTGGCCCAAAGTGTTGGCCAGTTTCGAGCTCTTAGTCAGGTCCAGGTCTAGTTTGCCAAACTCAACCCAATGGGTGTCTATGGCAGAAGTTGTCCTCGGGTTAGGCAGCTCTCGCTAAGACTCAACCCCAAATCCCTACAAAAACCTAGGGTCAACTAGATCTGGGTTAGAACTGGCCTACAATTCTTAAGGCATTTTTAACTGTGTTCAAGTCTTAGGTTTAGGTAGGGTTTACTTGATTGTTGACCTTTAATTGATGTCTCATTTATAACATTTCCAAAAAAATTCAACAATTATTTTTTTTCCTCGTCATCTTCTTTTTTTATCTTTTTTTTCTTTTTCATTTTCTTTCTTTTTTTTTCTTTTTTCCTTTCCCTTTTCATTATTAGAAGAAAAATCGTTGTTTGCAAGTAATTTTCGTAATTTAAAAATGTCATTTGTAACTATTTTGTCATTTGCAACTAAAAAGCAATTGCAAAAATTGATTGCAAACAACAATTTTTCTTTTAGTGACTTACATTATCACCCCCTTTCCTCTTCATTTTTCACCTTTCTTTTTTCATCATTCTATCCTCTTCCCAATTTTCCTTTCCATCTTGGAGAACATGACATGTTCATTTTTGTTTTCATATAGTTTCAAATGGCATTGTAGGATGAAAGCAGGTGAATGCTTTTCAATGAAACCCTAATGGATGAGGAGATATAGTTGTTGTTGCCAAAAGGAGAAAATGACAAAGAGTTGGACGATTGATGGGTCTATGTGTAAAAGTGTTTGTTTGTTGCAAATTAATGAAGATTGGGAGTTATGTGTTCTAAGTTGTTAATGGTATGTTGTGACAACAAAGGAGTGGACTTGTTTGTTGTGACACCATTGATGAATTATTGTTATGGCGAAACCTTTGGGAACTCTTTTGGCAAGGTTTGAGGAGAGCACGGAGATGGAGGAGATAAAAAATGAACTACAAAAGACTAAGTGGCAAGTTTTTGGTTATTGGTTGTGTAGAGTGTTAGAAAGAAGTAATGTTTTGTGTTCCTTGTTGTGTGCAAGGAGAATGCCTCATTTGATTACTTTGCTTTTATTTTTTTAAGCACATGAGTTCTGTTGCACATTGTCCTACATAGATGCAAAATTATTTGTCAACATAGGGGCTAAATCACGGAAATGATGAAAGGCTCAAAGGGTATCAAAAGTGGTTCCTGTGGTTGAGTCTATGGTTGGGGTTTGTATAATGTTTTCCAATTCCAAAGGTGTATTTCTATTGTTGGGATAAAAGAATATTCGAGTCATTGTGAACTTTGAACCTAAAGTTGTGGACTTGAAGTTCAACACAATGTGAGTTTGTGGGAATTTAAATTTATGTTTTATCCTTGTAATAATCAACATAAAACATTTTAAATCAAAATCTATTTGTGTGAGTATAGTACTTAGTGTGTAGTTGAAAGGATAGGGTTAATCATGAACAAGTTTACTCATCATGAAGTGTTTTGTGGTGTTTAGTCATGTATGATGTCATAAGTGCAAGATAGAATGTGAGAATGTTTTGGTGTGTAAGGTGGTGTTAAATTTTGTTTACTATGGGCCAATTTAGGAAGGAACTAGTTGTGTTTTAAAGAAGGATGTCGAAGTGTTCAAATCCGTGATATCCCATAGTCATAGTTGTTCAATCATCATGCATTATGAATCTTTTTGAGTAAACAATGTTGTTTGTATGTAATATGTTCAACATAAAGCTGGTGTGAAATTGTGTCCAATTTCTTTTTGTTATAGCACCATCATCAATTGGAAATGAAAAGTGATGGGTGTCTTGAGATAACTTCGACAATGGTGCTATGGTTTGCATTGAAAGCCACTCAAGGGTGTTAACCAATGTTGGGCAATTTTCACATTTTTGTGAAAGCTGACCAATTCCGTTTTTTACATAGATTTGTGAGAATGAGTCCACTTTTTTTTTTTTTTTTCCTTTTTCACCTATTGAAAACCTAGTCGAGCATCAATTTCTTTTAAATTTCTACATTAGTCGGTATTTAGACATGCCGATTTTCACAAATGTGATAAAAGTTGGTTTTCACATTCAGTTTTCACAAACTAGTTATTGGGCATAAGCATGTTAAAGTAGGCCAATTGGTGATCCTTGGTCAAAAAATAAATGTAGGTGAAAAGTAGAGTTTACATTTTTGAATTTTAAAACTTCTAGTAATGCTACAAATTTTTCTATGTACTTACTATACTAAATAAACCATATATGGTCATATTTCATGTACTAGTACTTTCATCATTTTATTTATTTATTGCAAGTTAATGTATGATACTTTTTCAAAATCAAAATATTCAAATGTTGTGATATTGATGTTTGAGTTATCATGCATATTGGTATTTTTTTTTAAAAACTTGAATATTCCAATTATGATAATGTGAAGCCTCTAAAAATATTTTTCCAAATTAACATAATTATGTGTCTAAAACATGTTTCTATATGAACCCAAACACTAATACTTGCATATAAAATGTCCAAAAAATCCTCTATCAATCTAAAAGTAAGACATATGAATGTTTCAGTCAAATGATAATTAATTAATATACTTTTATGTTACTTTGTGCAATATATGACAATGGCATAAATTTGGAAAGTTGAGTGAAAGTAGGTTGAAAAAAAGCAACACAAAATCTTAAGCTTTAAAAAACATATTCATACCATCCTACATACACTCATGTAGTTTTTTTTGTATGTTTTTAAAGATTAGGTTCTACTTTTTATGTTTCAAAGTTGACAATTTTGTGTTTTCTACATGCAATGTAAACTTTTTTGGCCTACTTTTGTATGTTTGCACACTATTGAATTTTCTTTTTTTTTATTTTTGCATCCCAAGTTAAGGGATATTTTAAAACTTAAATTTTTTAAAAAATTGATGAAAATGCAAAATGAAAGTTTTATGATTTTCATGAAGGATTTTTTGAAAAAATTCAGAAATTTTGTCATTTTTGAAAGAAAAAAAATGAAATTTGACATATTTAAATTTTCAACACAGGTGTTGCCCAAAGTGGCTAATTACAAGCAAAAAATTATAAAGTATGGTAAATAGGTTGGTGTATGAACAATTAAGGTAAGGTTTGTTCATCGTTTTTGGAGGAAGGCCCCATTGTTCATGGTGTCCAAAAAGTAGATGGAGCCCTCTTCTTGGCCCATTTGTCGCACTAAAAATCGGTGAAAACGAATTAGAGGTGAAAAAGTTACAGCCCTTGAAGTAAAGGGGTCATTGTTACAAAAAAAAATCTCGATCAAATAGTTCATAGCCTATTTCCAAACCCTTCAAAAAATCCTTAAATATTACTCTATTGCCTTTAAAGTTACAAGATGATTTGTAGAACTTAAGATGGTAATTTCAAAGTGGTTTAAATCACTCAATTTGAACAAAAAATGAGAAAGTTATGCAATGATGAAGTAGAAGGGGTCCAATTGAAGAAAAAAATTTAAAAACACATTTTGCAATTTGAAAAAAATGTTTTTTTTTAACTTTTTTTTTGGGTTGTTCTTTTGGTTTTGTATGTCAAAAATGATTTTTAGATCTTGAAAAGGCAATCCTATAACATTTTAAATCACTCAAAATGGAAAAGAATTGAAAAAGATATGTCAAAATGTTCAGTGATAAGTTAATGTTTAGTGATAAACATATCTATCATATTGTATATTTAGACTTGTGGACAATAGGCTTGAGAATTGGGATTAGGTTTAAACCCAATACCTTACCCAAGTATCAAGTTTTTTTTAACAAAGAGAACCTAGTCAATTATCAGGATGCCTAGTTCTTAGCTTAATGAGAACTAGATAACTTAGTTTTCAACCCTAGTGTGAAAAAATGATAACCGATGGGATTCAAAATGAAAACCGACTTGAAAACCATGGCGATTTTCATGTGATTCCTAAAAATTGCCCAACATTAATGTTAACTTACATTGCTCATGTTGTTTTAACATTTTTTTCCTTGCTATGGTTGGCTTTTGTTTAATTGGTCAATTGAATATTCTTTACTAATAAGGGTGATTCAATTTAATGTTAAATGGGGATGAGGAAGTTTGAAAGTTAAATCATTTCCTCCAAGGTGTGGTAGTTCATAGAAATATATTTACCTTCAAAAGCATAAACTTCATGGCTATAAAGTAGCAAGCATGCTCAAAGCTAAAATGTGGATTTCTAGAATAGAGGAAGGATACATTTCCAAATTCCAACAAGGTCAAGCTAGAAGGGGTGGTACATGCATCCTACTCCAAGTGGGAAAAGTATGTGGATGGTTATTGGACTTTAGGAAGCAATACAATCCAAATGTTTAGATTGAAAAGGCTACCATGTGGGGAATTGGGCATCATCAAGGTATATGCCCCAAACAATCTTATGGACATGGTTAACTTTTAAGAACTAATGAAAGAAAGAATCACATGAGAAGGCAATTATATTCTTTATGGAGATTGGAACATGGTTGAGCAAAAAGAGGATAAATCATTTACTTGTAGGAAATTTATTTCAAAAAGGGGAACATTATGAAAAATCATGTCTGCATAAACTTCACTACCTTTCAACTAGGTGTTCAAAACAACTAATGTGCACCTATGTTACCACTATCTCATGAAGATATGGGGTTTTAAAACATAAAATGTGATGTTGGAAACTCACAAATTTTTATTATAGTTGCATGTTAATTGCAAGATGGACCCTTGTATGGATATATTACACACCATACATATAGTTGTGGTCAATTATGTTTTGACTTTGGGCAACTTGCATGAGAGTTGTAAGTGGCAACCACCATATAACTAGCAAAAAATCAACACTCAATCATAAACTACCTTGCAACTAATGTAAAAACATTGATGAATATAATCATGATACATGTATACATTGCCACCGTCCATTAGATCTAGAACTTTCAACTCCTTTGTAACTAGTTATCAATTACCATGCAACTAGATGTCCATTACAACTAATATACAACTAAATTTCAACTACTTACACAAATTTCAAATTTGCATAGGATATGTGAAACCATGTGACATGTGGATGTAAATCATTATAAATTTTGTTACTTACATCTACAATTATTGTGCACTTGTTCCTAATGTCAAAAATACATAAAGAATGAATTTAAAAATGGTTATTCTTTTTAATTTTAAGCTTGTTGATTTCATATGAAACAACTAAAAGACATCATATAACAATCTTTTGCATTTTGGCTTTTGGTTTAGAAACTGAAATTCTTGAGTTAGGAAAAAAAAAAATCATTCTCATTTAAATAACATGAAATGAAGACATTTGTTCTTTTGTTGTTCTTTTTTTTGTTTGAGCAAAAAAAAAAGTTTTTAAATTGATTAAAGCCATCAAAATCTTATTCTTGATCATTGTGTGAAATTATAAAAGCTTTTAGTTTTTTGGTGCAATGAATAGAAATATTCAAGTTCAACACCCAAAATGTTTTGTGCATCCACAATATCAATAATAATTATTATGCATAAAACTATTATGTTGCCAGATTGTTAGTATTTGTATAACTAAAATGAAATATTGATTATGAACTTTGATGGTGCATGTTTCAAAGCATCCAAGTTCAATAGATTTTTCTGTTAAATCAACAAAGGTGAAGGTAAGTTTACATTTATATCTAAGAAAATTCAAAAGTAATTTATTCAAATTTTTCTTGTGACACATTATTTTGGATTTGAATGGTTGTTTGTAAATGAAATTGAAGCAATGTATATTTTGTATTACCAATGTCATTGTCTTTTACATTTTTTTCATAATGAACTTCAATCTCTTTTAGCTTGAATTATGGAAAACTATGTCTACCAAGACCAAATTACCATGCAACTAAATCCATTGCAACTAGTTGTAGACTTATATATATATTTCAGTTGCATTATAATTGCAGACTATATGTATATTACTTATTAGTTGCATAAGTTGTGGAAGATTGTTACTTAAATTTAGAATAAATATTAAATTATTTTTCACATTGCAATAAGGTTGTTCTTACATTGATGTGCAAACATCATTCCACATTTGGAAGTAATCAAGCTATACCCCACTTTTGAATAGCAACAAGGTGGACCTTTTAACATTACATAACAACAAACATTAGATAGGATATTTGATAGTAATAGTTTTAGTTTAAAATTGGAAATGTAAATAAAGTACATACCATTGGAAGGGACCATGGATAGTAACAAAAATTTCATATGAGTTCTATTTTCCACCATCGGATATTAATACATACAATTGTACTATTGGAGCAATATGTTTGTCATTACTTATGCAATGGATTTATGTAATGTGTTTCAAAATACAAAATTATCATTGCCAATTCCAATAGGCACAAAATAATATTATCTATCAAGGGACATTAATCAAAAAAATTATTCCATCAACTAATTGATAAATTACAATTTAAAAGTACATTAATTAAATTCAAGTTGAAACATAATACCATTACCAAAATCCAATAGTTGCAAGATAATACAATTTCATAATGCATTAATTACAAATTAGTTACAACTGGCATGAACATATTTCATTTATTGATGGATGAATGAAAATTCATGCACTATTATGTTCATCCATGACATTTGTGCTAAAATTTGACAACTAATCATAAAATAACTGTAAGTAAATTGCAAAGGACAAGAACAAATTTATGTCAATGGATGAATGACAAGCCACATTAGTAGTCCATTTGTTTGTAAACATTTGTGTGGGAAACTAACATGAACAACCAATTACATAGCCATTGCATATAGTTACATTTGAATTTCATGTATGTTTAATAATATATAATCTTATATACAACTTGGGGTGTTCAATGAAACTATTACAACTTGTTTGATAACACTTGTGTTGTAGAAATACCATGAATTGCAAGTGTTTGTTACAACTCAAAAATCTAATTACAAGCCCAATTGTAGAACCTCCAATTTTCTCATAATGAAAAGAAAATGTAGTTAACCCTAAATGTTACAAAGCCTACTAGATCAATGAAAAAATTATATATTGTTGAGATAACCTAAGATGCAAAGATTGGTTGGATAAAACATTATATGATTTTTGGTGTTTCAAGGATATACAATAAGGTAGGATCTTCATTATGCAATAAGGGGGGACAAAGTCAAATCCAACCACCTACCCAATTTTTTTGTGCTAGAAGTAGTAGAGGTTCATTCAAGAAGTTCATTTTAGAAAATGAATGTAATTTTTTTTGAAGAAATTATTATTCATGCCATTTGGCATGCATAACCAAAAGAAATTACTTTCTTTTCAAAGATGAGGAAAGTTTAAGTTATATTAAAAAAATTGTAAGCATAAGGCAATTTTTTCAAAAAAAGGAAAAGGGGTTGTGATGCAAGTTAAGGATTGCACATGGGGAGTTTCAAAACTCAAAAATGGACAAATAATTGCAATATAATATAGGAGGATTAAGGAGAACAGTGCAAGAGATGAAAGAAATAAAGATTACAAATCAACCATAATCATATGCGTTGATAAATACAACACTAATTCTAAACCAAAGTTATTTTCTGTAGTAAAAGTGAAGTGCAACAAAGTAGGGATTTTGGCCCTACAAGATGAAAAGGATGTTGTATTATATAGAAGGAAGAGCTAGGTAAGGTTTGTTGTAAATTTTATAGCAAATTGTATAAGGTTCAAAATAGTTGCCTAGGTAAGTGGAATTGATGGCAAAAACTTTAGATTCACTACCAAGGAAATTTACCCTTAAATTGAACATCTCTATTGAAGAACATCAAGTTGCAACAATTTCCAAGGTGAAAGCTAAATCCCTTATGCCAAATGGGGTTGCAATGAAAATTTACCCATTCTTTTAGATTTTAATTAAAGGATATTTTTTCAAAATGATTAACAATGTAGTCAAAGATGATTACCTTAGCAAGGAGGTCAACAAAATGTTGACTATCTTTATTTGAAGCAAGAAAGAAGGAAAGTCTTGGCAATTGGAAACCAATTACTCTCCTAAATCTAGAATATGAAATGTTACCAAAGGCGTTGCAACAAAGGCTTCAAATTACACCAATGGAAGTGGTGGACATTGATCAAATTACATTCTTTCCTTTTAGGTATGTAATTGATAACATGATCCTAACACATGAAACCATTGATTGGGCTAGGTGTTCTAAATAATCCCTTATTTTTTAAAATTAGATTTTTCCAAAGATTACAATATAATTATTTGGGATTCATGTTTGTAGCCTTGGAGAAGATAGGGATGGCTATCGAGTTCATTACTATGGCAAAGTTGTTTAAAAATGCAAAAGTCTCAATGTGTGTCAATACTAAACATCACCATGTTATTTAATATTGAAAGAGGAGTCAGGTAGGGATGTATGTTCTTGTTACATATTCATTTTTGTTGGAAAAGTGTTCAACTTCATGTTTAAACAATTGGCAAGTTAGATGACATCAAATACATATTTATACTTGGAGGTTCTAGTTCATAACTTCGGGCTTTGGAACCATAATCATAATGTAATACATAGATGACACCCCAATTTTGGTTTCTAGAAAAGTAGGTAACATGTGGAATGTGGATAATTTGTTAGAAGTACTTTTATTTGTCAATTGATCAGAAATCAATTTGAAAAACTTATGGCATATTAACAATACAATTTTTTTTATTAAAAAGTGAGACTTTTAAGATTTTTTTCTGAGATATAATTTTAAAAAATTAATTTGATGTTATTTTAAAACCTTCAATAAGGTTTTGATGAAGACTTAATAACAAAAATCATAATGAACTTATTTTTTAATTGATTAATTTGTTTGTATTGTTGTTTCTTTTTATGTTATAAAAATTTATTATTGCCCTAAGATAGTAGACTTGCATTTATGATTTTAGGTTTTACCAAGCACGTATGGGGCAAACACAACTAGTTAATTACCTAGGAAATGAAGCCACTAGATTTATCTAGTTTTGAAAGGATGTGATGACAATTAACTCACTAACACACTCTTGTTAACTTAGGGGAAAACTTGGATAATCACCATAAAAATAAAAGCATATTAGGTTTCATGTGAATATGGGCAATGGGGAAGCCTTGGGGAGGATTCTTGTTGTTTTCAATGGGTGTTCTTTAGAGGAGATTCTTTTCCTTTTGATGTGTGGTGTGGTTTGGAGGGAGGTTGTTAGAGGAGTTCTTGAGGAGGTTTTCAAGAGAAAAGGTTGAAAGGGTGTTGAAAGAAGAAAATGGTTGCACTTTGGAGGTTTTAAAGGAAAAAATGTGGTTAAGTGTGAAAAATTCTACCATTTGTTCATCCTATGTTTTATTGTTCTTTGAAAACTAGAAGGTAGAAAATAAGGAAGGTTATTATTTTTTTAAATAATTTTTTAGGAAAGGAAATTTCATTTAAGAAGACAAAAACTGGCCTTTGTTGGTAGATGGTATGTAGGGCAACAATAGTAGCAATAGGGTGTACATAACCTTTTTTTGTGTTTCCAATATTTTTTAAATGATTTTTATAGGTGGTACGACTTTTTTGAAAATTCTAGAAAGGTAATGACCTCCACAAATTAATTTTATGTTTTGATTGTTCCTTTGTGTTGGGATTTTGGTTTCCTTTTTGTTTGTCCTTTCTTTATTATTATTATTATTTCATCAAGTAAGTTTTCTCATGGATTATTTGTACTTGCCAAACTCCCAAAAGGTGGTATGTACCAACAATATATATATATATATATATAATTTTTATTTTATTTTACAATCACTT
>Ga0209611_10011021_pt1 | contig 13150 bp, 12 predicted proteins | sample S1TSphgellanicum_3_FD_187693 | JGI IMG/M metagenome (GOLD analysis project Ga0209611, IMG submission 187693) | Host-associated microbial communities from peat moss isolated from Minnesota, USA - S1T2_Fc - Sphagnum magellanicum MG (SPAdes) (version 2) | ecosystem: Host-associated > Plants > Peat... | reverse complement strand
AATCCAGAGAAAGAAAGAAAGAAATTATAGCACCTTTTTCGCCGCAACAACAACAACAACAACAAGCAGCTTCTCTTCTCTTCGATATCCCTCCCTCTTGAAGAACTTCCTTGCAGACGCGTTCGGTTTTTTTTACCGACGACCTAGTCCTCCAGCACACTACCGACAAAATAGAAAAGGAAATGAATGAAACGGCAAACTATTTCCACAACGCGCCTGCAAAAGGATCAAACACGCAATCATGGTGCGACGCGCAAGCATCTATCTGCCCATCTTTGAAACGCGTTCACCCCGTCTTCTTCGCAGGACACGAAAACAGATCCCACTCCCAACCCCTCCTCCGGCCCCAAAGAATTCTGTCCGGGCTTGTGTTTTTCTGTGCGCTGCGCGGCTCTGCGCAGTACCAGGCAGTGCGGTTCGATTCTGCTGGTTCTGCCAGAGCAAAAAAAAGGTTCTGCTTGTTCTGGGTAAAGCCCTCAGTCAAGGGCATTACCAAAATCAGGTCTGCACTAGGCTCTCACCTCATGCGTCCTTATTTTGGTAGTGCCCTCGACCTAGGGTTTTACCCTACACTAAATCCACAATCAAACCCTGTGGCAGAACAATGTGACTCTGCGCGTTTGTCTTCCTCTACAGGACTTAGAGCATCTCCAACGGTGCTCAGTATGTAACTCTGGATGGTAAGTAAAATTAAATGTCTAAGTTTAGCTGTTTTTTTTTTTTTTTTGGGGCAACCCCACCAATAAAACTGAAACTGGAAACTGCATATACATGGGGGACTACTTGCTAATAGCAAACCACCTGGACCAATCATTGTGATCGACCAATCAGAAATACTGAGCCGGAGTCAGGTGCAAATTATTACACTCTTTCTGGGAGGTGCACAACTGTGTTGGGCCTTTCATCAGCCTCGGCAAGCTGCACGAATTTGGTGCGAAAATACCAATTTCGTGAGCTAAACCGACACATTTTGATTTTTTCACGATAAATCTTACTCGCGGGAGTGATCATGTAAAACTATTTTTCACATCCAAGTTTAGTTATTTATTTTGTTTTCAACCCTACTTATAAAACTGGGACAGCAAGCAAACAGGTAGGGGACTACTAATAGCAAACCACCTGGACCAATCATTATGATGGGCCAATCAGAATCACTGAGCCGCAATCGGATCGTATTTATTACACTCTTTTCTACAAGTGCACAGCATTTCTGCGCACTTTACTAGCCACTGCAAAGTGTGCAATTATACCGAGCCACAAACAATTTCTTGAGCTGAACCTGCATATTTTGACTTTTCTTCATCCAATTTTTTACTGTTTAGGATCAACATTTTTCTCAATGTGTGGAGGCTGGAAAAAGTCAGAGCGTGTCTAACATCTGCTCTTGATTGGTCCAAGTGGTTTGCTATTAATACGTTTTGATCACTCTTGCTTAGTTATCGATTTTTTCATCATCACCATGTAGGTTTTCTAGTAAAAATTGGTTGTTGATTAGAATTATCAATATTTTGGGTAATGACCACCAGTTATGCATAAGGGTAGATGATAAAATAAGCTATTAATAATCATCAGTTATCTTATTGACAATCCTACAATTATTAGTTAGTTATGGAGTTTTCCTAATTAAAATTACAATTTTCTATTTTTACATTTTATATATGAATATGTTTAGCATTTTAGGATTGATAACTTAAGGATTTCACCCTCAACATGAAGAACTCATGTACCCACGATTTCAGATGAACTATAGAGCAAGCAAATCAATAATCGAACAAAGGTTGACAATCAAACACCCTTTTAGGACAAGGCATATTTTGATGATAGATTTGGTGGGGTTGTTTTTTTAAAATATTTCCTCTTTGTTTTTGTGTGGGGTTGTGTTTGTCAATTTGTTTTTATTGTTGTTTCTTGTGAGTTGTATTCTTCAACAAAAATGTGTGAAAACAATTGAGGATTAGCAAATGACATGGTTTACCATTTCTTCTAAAAATGCAAAATACTCCCAATGAGTTTTGTCCAATGCATTTTTAGGTTTGTTTTTTTGTGTCAATTTTGCTCCCAATGTGGTTATATGTAAAACCATGTTGAGTAGTTTTGCTTGTTTTACATGTTTTATTGTTCAACATTGATTTCAAATCTAAGCCCTCTCAAGAAAGAATGAAAGTACCAACCATTAACATAGTTTTCAACTACAAATAATAACATCCATATTTTTCATTCATTTAAAAAGTAAATCAAACTAATCAAAACTTATAGTAGAATCGCGTGGCTTGCAAAACACTAAGCATTATCGGCCAACAAATATGTTGAACAATGCTTGTTGGGGGTTGTTTAACATTTTCCTAAATCTTATATGGTTATTGTTGATATGTGTAAGAGGCTAATGTTGTTGATTTGTTTTCTTTTTTTGTTGTTGTTTTTTTTCAAAGCAATGTAGTTCTATGGGTTTTTTGTAAAAAAAATTTTGGTCAATCTTTTTTTAAAGAAAAAACAAAACAAACATGTGAAACATAATGGTGGTCACCATTGGTTCCCAAAACAAACTTGAAAGGTATCATGGCATTGACAAAATTATAAAATTTGTCTTTGTTCTTCCCTAAAGTTTTTAATTTAGGAAAGACATTAAACACCTTTTAACAAGCTTTATCCAATGCACTATTTGGGCAATAATGCAACACCAAACGGTTTTAGGCATGTTTCAATTGATGTTTTGTGAAATAAATAAACAAAAAAGAAAACAATGATGTAGTAAATGTCAAAAAGTTGTTAGAAAGTAGATTAATTATGAAAATTGTTAGTGATCCTCATGGAGTCTTCTCTTTGAATACTAGTGGATGGTAATAGAACATTAATAATCAAAACAATTGTCAAAATAGTTTTAATTTTTAAAGCTTTGATGGTGAGGGACACAAACTATGGAAAACAATGCATTTCATCATGTAGTGTTCAAAAAATAGCCCTAGGCAACACATTGGACAAAATTCATTAGCGGGTGTTTAATGTCCCCATGAATTTAAGCACTAATATCCCCTATCCTTCCATTTTGGAATCAAACTAAAAAATGACTTGAAACATAATGTAGGAAGGTGGGTTTTCTTTTTCTTTTTTTAGGAAACATTTTTCTAATTGATGTGGTTGTATGTATTGAAGGAGATCAATTGTGGTCATTTTTTGGTTGATGGTTTTTTCTTGGTTTTTCCAAGCAATCTTTTTTTCAAATAGACATGGTTATGTGCATGGAAAGGAGATTGGTTGTCATTTCTTTTGTGGTTGGAAAGGCGTTTGCAAACAATAGTGTCCATAAAAGCATGTACAAGGGTTATTTTATGCACACCTTTCCAAGTTCAAAGACCCAACTGACAAATTAAAAAATAAATTTATTTTAAAAATATTTGATTTTCACACATTAAAAATAACTTAAGTGATATATATATATATATATCAAAATGATTAAATACAACTAATGTTGAGGGACTTTTTCGTTTAAACCATTGGAAGTAAAATTATGCATATGGACTTATTAAATAAAAAATCCTCAATGAATAACACATATTTTTTACCCAATATTCAATTACATGTTGATGAACTATAGCAAGTTTCCGTGCCATTTCACAACATGAAATGCATTTTGATGGACCTTTGAAAGCCCTAGAATGCACCAGTTTTTATAAAAAAATTTGGCATGAAAATGAAACATTTTTCATTTCTATTCATGAACAACGAATATCAACATAAACAAAATGGTTGTCCTAGGTCAATTTTTAAAAATTCAAATATGGTTTATGCATTCAACAATTTCACACTTTTGTCATAGTAAAAACACACTACAAAAATATTTTTAGCTTAAAATACCATTGTGCCATTTTTTGTCCATTCTAGCTTGGAAATACTTGGAAGTGATAGGTAGACAAGTTGATGTCTAAACATTTAAATTCTTAAAGAGCTTAAAATCCTTGGACACAATTTAATTGCTTCTAGATTTTATAGAGGTATTGTGAACCTCCACTTACTATACTCATCACCAGGAATATGGCTCAAAGTGGACAAAAAATAAGAAGATATGAGATTTGGAAATAGTGTTTGGTTTGACAAGTGTTTGGAGCTTAAATATTTGGACATTGTTCAATCTCTTTTAGAGTTCAAAAAAGGTTTCTGAAACTCAATTTGGCACACCCCCATCTTTTTAAATCGCTCAAAACAAACAAGAAATGAAAAAGATATGGGGTCTAAAAGTAAAGGTGTCTAATGCATTTTCAAAAAACATTTTGCTATTTAAACATGCTCATTTTCTTCCTACTATTTTGATTGCTTCCAAAGTTCAAAGAGGTCTTGTAAACCTCAACATGACACACCCATAACCACGAAGATCATTAAAAATGACAAGAAATGAAGAATATATGAATAAATGTTTAGTTATTGGCTTATGTTCACACATGGGTTTCTACAAGGATGGTGATGTTATGGAATTGTTTTGTGGTTTGACATAGGTGGTTGTATGCAATGAGATTTATTGTGTTCATGAATTTTTTTTAGTTGATGTGTCTAATGGGGTTACCATTGTTCATTTGATTTGTTTTTTTTTTCCCCCCAAGTTTCTTGAGATTGTACATAATGGAGTTTATGAAGAGGCAAATTATGGAGTTTGTAGGTGTTGTGATGAGAACATACGATCAAAATTTGCAATGAGGGATGTTGATTGAAACATTTGTGTTTTGAGTTTTTTTATTTAGAACAATTTTTAGTTGTTTTGTTTGATTAATTTTTTTGTAGGATGCAAATCCATGGAATGTTTTCATTGTTTGGTGTGGTTTGGGTAATTTGTATTTGTTGGCCAATTTGTTATTAGTGGGAAGTTGAAAGGTATGATCCAAAAAAAATTGGATAGTTTTTTTGTTCATTTTTCAAAACTATACTTTGTGTTTAATACATATTATTTTCATTTTTTAAATGGTAAGTTTAAATATTTTTGCTCAACTTTTTAGATATATAAGGCCATGTTTATAGTTTGCACAAGGCAATGGTGTGGAAAGTAACTATTGTGGTGTTGATGACATGACATGGTAAAATATAATGAATTGTCAATTGTTGTTTAAATATACTGTTACATAATATGGTTTCTATGCTCGTTTACATGATTAACATTTCAATCACAATGGACAAAAGTGTCCTTAATCAAATCAAACTAGTTGTTTATGCCAAAAAATTGACCATCTTTTTTTATTGAAATGATTGTCCAAAATTATTGGAATGATTAGAATTATTAGTTTATGTGGTTGAAATGATTCAAACTACTAGTTGACATGACAATATTAATTTAACTTAAAAATATTTATATATTATTGTATAAATAATTTAATGATGATAATAACTTCTATTTTTTAATTGAACTATGGGTTAATCCAAAATTGCATTAGATTCATGATTCCAATTTTTATTTTATTTTTGAGTTTAACAAACTTACGATAAGTCATTATGATGATGTCACAAACACAGAATGTCCAAATTGTAGTTTAAACTTGCACCTCTTTAATCATAACCCAAAACTTTTGCCATTCCAACACCACCTCACACGATGATATAACTTGTTACTACCAAATATATAAACACATTTTTAAAAAATATCACACATTATAACCTTTCTCTATAATTGGTTAATTTTGTAATGAAATTGTTTACACAAATACACATTTAATAACATTATTCAATTCAACTTATTTTTTATTTTATAATTGCATTGGAATTTAAAATTATTATTAATTTCAAAATGAAAAAATACTACGTTAATTTTCAATATATATCTAGTGAAATAAATTTGAATGATATAATGATATAATTATAATTCACTTGTGTTTATTTTTGTGTAAAATAATCATTTTACCTTTTCTAATCTCAATATTTTAAAAATTAAATTAAATGAAGTTTCACATGTACATTTATTATGTGTTTATTTTTCATAAATTAAAATTTTAAAAATATTTTATGATCTTCTACATGCTCACATGTCATTTTGTTATATTTTAAATGTTGCCATATATTTTTATGTGAATCATTTAAAACAAAAAATGAAAACATGAAAAAATTTAATTTTTTTAATATTAAATTTTCTAAAAATTAAACAATATATACTTTTAGTATTGTTATACTATCAAAAGTATCATTATAGTCATTATCAATCATATTTAGATAATTGATTTTAGTCACATTAGTCAAGTTGAATAATTCCACATGAGTGTTGCATATGCCATGTGTCCAACATAGTACATAGTTATTTTGGATCAATAGAACATGGGTGTAATTAGTTCATATGTATATATATATATATATATATATATATAGATATAGTTTTTTTTAGTGTTGATTTTATTTTAGTTCACAAATTTTTTTATTCATAGTGTGTAATTTTGTTTATACATGTTGAACATGCAACCTCTTTAAAACAAAAATTGACATTTTTCTTTGAGTTTCAAATTAGAATTTTTGTTTAAAGTGTTTCCACATATTATTTAAATTTCTTTAAATGATTTAAATCTTACTATTTACATTGTATGCATGACACCATTGTAAACATGCTTTGGGGATGGATTTTAGGTATAATAATTTTCATTTTTTTCCTAGGGGTGATTTACTAGGTTTTGTTCAGATTTTGTTAGTTTTATATGCAATTTTAAGTGTTGAGACATAAAGTTTATGAATATAATCTAGACTTTAAAAGTTTGGTGTCTTTTTTGGGGTTTTAATGTGTACATGTATGTAAAACTTTAACTGATATTGATTCACAATTAGGATTTTTAAATTTTATTTTTGGGTTTGTATAAATTCATTTTAGGCTTTCAATGCAATGTAAAAAATTTAAAAGGTTTTTTTAGTGAATTCATTTAGTGTTGATTTAATTTCACTTTGGAAGTTTGGTTTGATGTATTTTTAATGGTTTTAATGCAATGATAACTTAGGGTTTTAATTTAAGTTTTTTTTAATAAAATTCGTGGTTCATATGAGGGTGTGCAATGTTCAGATTAATGTTCAGTATATTATTTAAATTTTGGTGTTTAATGTTTTAAAGTCTAATTGTAGGAGTCAATAATTTAAGATTGTTACATTTGAGGTTTATAGTTTTTGGTTAAATAATTTATTTTTCACTAAAATTTTAATTTAGTTTTAGATTGAAAGTTCAATTAAAAATTAAGTTTCAGTTTCATATACAATTTAAAGTTTTTAATGCACACTAGGATTTTAATACATAAATTATTATTTTTTAATTTAATGTCAACTTAAATTTTTGATTTCAATTCTAATTTTAGGTTTTTAATTAGCGTTAAAGTCTATGTATGGGATTTAAATCATAAATTAAGGTTTTTGCTAAAACTTTTAATTCTAAATGCATTGAGTTTAATGTATTGTTGATTTATTTAAACTTTTTTGCTTTAGGGTTTTAATTCAATCTTTCCTTTCAAAAAAAATGGTTTGTAATTTAAAAATTATTTTTGGTTTTATAATTTTTGAGATCAAGAATAAGCTTTTGTTTTTAATTTATGATTTTCAATTAGTTTTGATCAACAATTAAGTAAAAATTATTTTAGGTTTTAAGGTTGTGTTTTAGTTTTTGATTCAATTTGTATAAGTAGTGTCATAGTATAATTTTTGTTTTGATTTGTGATGTAAGTTTAATATTCAAAGTTTTGTTTTCACTTCATGTTAGAGTTTTAATTGACAAATTTCAATTGTGTGTATTGTGTTTAATATGCTTTTAGTTTCATTTATACATTTTAAGGTTTTGGTGTTTTAATTTTGTTTTGTTTTAAGTGTTCAAATTGGCGGTTTGTGCTTTTGATTATGATAGTTGTTTCAAATGGATGTTTTAGTTTTATTTGAATTTGTGGTTTGAATTTTAATTTTTCACAGGTAAAATAAAAAATAGTAATTTTAATTTTAATAAAATTATCTAAAATGTTTTAAGGGTCTTGAATAATGTGGCTAATAACATGGCAATAGATGTTGGATTACAAATTAGCAAAATTTGGATTACAACATATGATGGATTTTGGTTTTAATGTGGGTGATTGTATATTTGGTTGATTATGTATTTACTCCAAGTTTCAAAAAATTTATTAACATTCAATTATGAATTTTAACACAATTTGCACAATGGGCAAGTAACCAACAAGGAAAGTTATATTAAGTATGTCAATATTAGCTAGTAATGAAGATTTATAGGATGATTTCATAGCAATATTTTAGATATCACACTATTTAGAGTGTGCAATTCATAAGTGGAATAGAAACAATGATCAAATAATGATAAAAGTTGGCCATGAATTTGATGGTTCAATTTTGAACATATTATATCGTGACAATCCTATTGAACATGCTAATAGGTTTAATTATGTAAATTTGAATTTTCAAAAATGATGTTATTTGACAATGATAGGAATAATAAATCAAGTGGATATTAAAAACAAGACAATGTTCAAGAAAAATGTCAAAATAAATGGAAAGATGTAGTTGGAATGTAGAGTTAGATAATGATTTGTTAATATGTCAATAAAAACATATCTAATGTGATAATGAAAGAAATTCCATTAGCTTTTCATTTTAAACATTCATATTTGAATCTAAATACATCATAGATTAAACAACATTTTGAATTTTTTAATCTAAAGAAAAAAGTGAATGATAATAAGCCAACAACTTGTATAGATCAAAGTCATAATGTTCCAATGAAATTGCCACACTTGAATGAAGTTAACAAATTTGAATGCCAATATAAATGTGCAAATACTAATGAAAGTTGTGGTTTCTACAATTCAGAATGCGATTGTATTAGAAAAAAATTTAGGATAAAAATTTAATGACAAATATATTGTTAAATATTTTTAAAATTAAATGTTCTTAAACATCATTGTTTATTGTTGTCAAAGATTATGTTCTCAATACCACTTACATTCTACATCAATTTCATATATATAACATTTACTTATTTAGATAAAAAATGTAATGTTACAAGAAACTTTACTTATATGGAAATCTTGTTGAATAAAAACTAATGGAAATAAAACATTAAATTTAAATGTTATAAGATCATATTGGAAATGAGACATAATAGAATATGAAGTTTTTAATAGCACCACACCTTGCATTTGCACAAATTTTCCATTCAAAAATATATGGACAATATGGGATGCATAAAAGCACTGTAAATGTTCCAACAAATTTTAATCTTTTGGAAATTGTCTTATCACGAATGCCACATGATGATTATTCTATTTTTAAACAAATAAAAAATAAGAATATAAATGTATATATGTTAGGTTATGTTCACCTAAACATAATAATTAGAGTTTTACAACAATTTTATCTGACATTCTTATACCAAAAAAATGACAATAATTTTGTTTTGACAATATTTAATAAAACTTGCAAACATAAACAAAAAATTGGTGATTGGAAATAGTTTGTGTCCAATGAATTAGCAACTTCAAATGGTTCTCATAACTTTGAAAAATTATTAAATGAAGATGTTACTCATGTCTTACATGTTACACATAAAATGTTTTACTCATGGCCTACTCATGTAAAAGATTTTTTTTTAATCATGTAAGACCTACATTTTTAGTTTCATACCAAAAAATGGATGGAACATTAATAACCAATAATAGAAAATACATGTATCAAATAGCTAATATATATTTCAAAACAATAAAAACATTAATTATATGAATCTTGTTTTCTATATAGGTTCATACATGAGAGGAGACATTGTTAGGTCACATTTTTATCATTGATGGTGTATCCAATGATATAAATTTAAGGAAAATATCAAAATTTAATCCAAGGTATAAAAAACTAACTCACATAAGAATATTTCTTGATTATTTAAACAATTTTTGTAATTTTTTTGGGCAATGATGAAACAACTTGGACCTTCAACATTTTTCGTTACATTGACTACATGTATTAATAATTGGTTGGTATTTATGAAAACACTTTAAAAACAATATGATCAACATAGTAATAGAAATATGAATCTAAAAAATCTAAATATTATAAATAATACAAAATTGATACAAAATGATATGTTACATGCACTTGTTATTACAAACATAAAATGAATATTTTTCATAATCTTGTTCAAAATATTGATAACTTCTTTGGTCAAGTTAAAGACTATTTTATTGTGATCAAATTTCAAGTTGGAAGACTTGTTCATGATCATGAATTATTATGGTTGACACATGCACCAAAATTTGAAGTTTCTTCATACAAAACATAAATTTTTTTGTCAATAAATACTTGATAATTTATCAAAAAACTTAAAACCCAACATAATTTGCAAACATATCAACATAGATGTACTTGTAGAAAAAAATGTTAAGCAACTTGTCAATTTCATTATTTAAAACCTCTAATCAAATGTATAAGAAATTTATATCTTTTAGAAGAATTTCAATGTACTCCTCAACTTTGTAAACTTACTACTAATATTTACTAAAACCTCGTTAGTATGATATTAGGTGAAGATTTGTTTTTGATATTGTTTACAAATTTTAAAATAAATGAAAAAACATATATCTCGACATTGCAATATACATTGCAAAAATCAACATTATTTTAAAAATGAAACCACTTGATATATTTACAAATGTGTTTAATATGCATGCAATGCCTTTATGGGAAACAAATACAAACACAAAATTCTTTTTTGATTTATATGCTAGGACTATTTATTGCACTTCCTATTTAACAAGAATATATATGTTTGCAACACAAGAAATGCAGTCTATGTTAAAAAAAATGTAAATACAAACAAACCAAAACATTGGAACACATTAAAAAATTTAGGAAATTCATTTTTAAATGCACCACAAATGTCAATGCAACAAACTATATATATATATATATATATATATATATATATATATATATATATATATATAACTATCAAATATTTTTTATCATACAACAAAACCATTTAAATTTATGAACATTTATGAAGAACATAACAAAATATTATTATTGCCATATAAAATTTACCTTCGACCTTGACACAAATTCATTGCAAATCATTACTATATAAGTATAAAACTCATGATGAAAGTTTACACCAACTATGAATTTGTAGCCTATTATATAATGTTAAAACATGTAAAAAATACCAAAATAGAAAATAAATAAATCATCAGGCATTGTTTAATTTTCATAAAAACCTAAAAAATCATTAGATAAACTTTTTACTTTTATTCAAATTGTTTCATGAATCAAAATATTCATAAAAATTTGATCATACTTCATGGAAATAAACTTATATGGAGCAACATGAACATGTTCAAAGATTGTGAAGACAATTTATATAATTTCAACACCATGAACTTATGTGAAGATGAATTGAGAATATTCACAATCAAAAATTTGAAAAATAAAAAAATGCACTAAATAGGCCCATAGGAAGACATTTATACAAACAATCTATATAAACACATGTATAATTTATGAACACCAAACAAATTGAAAAGTATGATTTATCAAATGAAAAAAATACATCAAAAAATGAAGTCATCAATGAATGATATTTTTTTACAAGTAAATGGACATGGTTCATATGAATATTTTTCTTCATGTATGAGATAAATAAAATGACAAACAACAAGCAATTGTTGACCATATACTATACAAAAATTAAAAATCTTACAAAACCTTTACATATATTTCTTATAGGAGGTGCAAGGACATGAAAAACTTTTGTGCACTTATGTATATTATTATACAAATACTGCTTCAATATTACATAACAAAGATTACAAACGTTAATCCATTAAAACCAAAAGTCATGAAACTTGCGTGTACATGAAAAACAACATCTAATATTAATGAAACCACAATACATTATACAATTACAATTCCATTAAACAAAAAAAACTAACTAAAGCATTAAATGATGATTAATGTGACATTTTAATTGATACTTATGTTCAATTTTGTTTATTAATTGGTCATGGACAAGATCTCCTTAATAGGAAATAAAATATTAACTTTTATAAATCATAGACTACGAGTTATAAAACAAACACATAACAAATTGATGGGTTGTTTCAACATTGTAATGATAGGAAATTTTTATCAAGCTCTTTTACTTTGAAACTCATGGATCTTTCAAACCAATATATTGATGGTTTAAAATTCTTGGTACAAGCTTTTGAACATAAAAATGTTAAATGTTATGAATTGCAACAAGTTACATGACAAAAAGATTTAAAATTTATTAACATTATTTTAAATATATTTTGAATGTCATCATCACAACGTATCAATGACATTGGTTTTTTAGTGTTGCTTAGAAATTCCACCTATAGATTATATATTGTTATATTTGTTTTACACAAATATTAAAACACACATGCATAACAAAAATGTCTTTGAAACAATATTCTTGGTCAAACATTCATTTTTGTTGCACAAGGTACACATACTAAAACATGTCCTTCTCAATACAAATGATCAATTATGTCAAATTAAACAAGTGGTTTGCATCACGAAGTATTATTTAAAAAAAATATGTTGGTAAAACTATATGGAGGTAATTACATGACATCAAACAATCTTGTTAAGAATGCATATGACATTTTTCAAAACTATACATAAATGCTTTCTAAACCAATAATATGGATAAAGTTTTTCAATCTTCATGTTGGATTCAATATTGTAGTTTAAAATTATCATATGTATCAAAAATTCCCTAGACTTAATAAAAAAAATGGACACCAATTGAACAAAAAATGGTTGAAATACAAATTGGAAATAATTCTTCACACATCATTATAAGAGTTCAATTCCCTATTCAATTAACCACTACTTGTACAATACATTATGCAAAGGTTTCACACTTGATTGTTTAACATTTGATCTAAAAGGTGTCACAAAACATGATTTAACAATATACATTTGCATTAACTAGAATTTGTTCAAAAGAGTTAAGTTATATTTGCTTTCAACTTTCAAATAAATGATATTGTTGAAAAAGAAATGCATCAACTTCAAACATATACACAATATCAATTATCAATTATTCATACTAGTGTGAACCCGGTGCATAATGCACCCGTCGAACAAAAAAAAGAAGAAAAGGACCGGGCAGTTTAACTGACACAGAAAACAAAAC
>Ga0209611_10011020_pt1 | contig 13152 bp, 9 predicted proteins | sample S1TSphgellanicum_3_FD_187693 | JGI IMG/M metagenome (GOLD analysis project Ga0209611, IMG submission 187693) | Host-associated microbial communities from peat moss isolated from Minnesota, USA - S1T2_Fc - Sphagnum magellanicum MG (SPAdes) (version 2) | ecosystem: Host-associated > Plants > Peat... | reverse complement strand
GCACCTTGTACAGAAAAGAATGCTTATATTCCTTGGTGTGCATTTTGTAGACTTTTGAGGAAGAGATTTGGTTGTTCCTCTGCCTCTTATGTTCCTATTTTATCTTCATAACCAAATTCCAGTATCACCTGATAGTTAAGTGTGTTTTTGTCAATGACCAGGTTGAGGAGGTAGAGCGATTATGGAATGCATGTACTTTGTATGCTTTTAAGATGTTGAGCAATGCAACATGTGTTGGAGAGGATGCTGACGCTGTTGAAGGTGGTGCAGCAGCAGGATTTACACTTACTCAACTTCTGCAAGTGACCAAGATTAGGTTTGTGTTGTGGGTTGTTTTGGCTCCTGTATGTCTACAACATAGCACACTCATGTTCATGCCTTTGAATCTTCACACATGAATACTTACTATTGTTGGGAGTTGAAAGGTGCACTTTGAGAGGTCATTCCATGCCCCATGTGTGTTTGTGTGTGTTTCTCTAATTTGTTCTGTGACTTGCTCTGTTGTGAACATCAGTGTAATGGATCTTTTCAAGGAGCTTCCACAGTTTCTTGTGAAAGCAGCCCCAACTCTTGAAGCTTTGTATGGAGGTAGCTGGGAAGAGCATCTTCAGGTGAGGTTCTTGTCAAGTGGTTCTTTTGGTTCAATGGAAGTGATTCTACCTTGGACAAATGGTTTTGAAATCACTACATGTATTTTGCCTGTTGGTGCTGGACCAGGTGAAGGAAGTGCAAGCCAATATTGTCCATGTGACAGTTCTCTTCAAGTAAGGAAGTCAATTGACCTACATTCATCTTCTGTATTAAGTTGCACAGAAGCTATGCACGTCTTGAAGAAGAAGAAGAAGAAGAAGAAGAAGCTGAGAGTTCCATTTACCTTTTTATTCCAAGCTCTTAATTGTTTCTGACAATAGATTGGTTTGTTTCTGGCAGCTACTACAATCGACTGTATAAGGAACTTTTCTTCTCTTCAGAATGTTCTGCTGGAAATGTGAATGGGTCTCCATCAGATGTCAAGGGCGGCTTTTCTCCTCACATGCAATTTGGGTGGATGCTTTTCCTGGCACTACGGATGCATGTCCTCAATCAGTTCACTGACCTGGTGACATGCACCAATGGACTTCTGGCTATTATTGTACGCAGCCATTCCCTTGTAATGTGTTTCTTCAACATGCTAGGTACATCTTAAGGGCTACTTGCACAGATGTAATTGCTTTCTCACCAGTGATGTGCGTAAATGATATGTTTAGGGTGTAAGAGGTCCCAGCCAATACCACCTATGTAGAGGGAAGTAATGGCAGAGTAATCACTGCCATTCATGATAAAGTTGATGGTCTGATACTTTGTGGGTGACCCTCACAAGATCATGACTACAATCATGCTTGTTGTATGTGTTTTGGTGTGGATGGAACTGACACAACAGTTGCCTTCAAAGTGCTATTTTGCAGTTGTCTCTGTAATCTCATAGATAAGTCTTGATTACTTTCTCCTACCATTTGAAGTGGAATAGCTCTTGGTCATAATTTAATGTGTCCAGCAGATCTATCTATCTAAGCATGTGGTGCCTTACTTTCAGAAACAACATGTGACTTGGCATCCAGTAACTGGCACCCTTTCTGATGATTTGAGTGTAGCTCAAAGCTTTATGTTCCTAATCTTGTATGGTAATTGATTTTTTCTTGAGTCTGATTGTCTATGGATGTCAATGGCTGTAATGATACAGGTTATCTTGATGCTTCACATGCCACCTCATTTGAGGAAACTCTGTGTCAAAGATGCTTCAAAATTTGGTAAGTAGTGACTCTTTTCAGGATTGCGTGCACCTGCTTGCCAAGTTGTGAGGCTTAGGAGGCCTTGAATACGTGATGCTCATGTACTGCAAACACCTAACTGGCTTTCATGCTGACCAGCTAAACGAGGTCCAAAAGGTGTCAATCTGGTTGCATCTTTCTGCAACATGTACTATGCATGCACAGAGGATGTGTCTTGCATGGTGGAGAAGGCAACCAGTATGATTGTGGATTTATTTAACAAGAAGCCAAGTGATGAAAGCATATCTTGTCATCCCGAGCAAATAGCTGGCATTGATTTAGGTCAGATTGTCAGTTCACATCATCCCTGCCACCTTAAATATATATTGCAAGGTTTGCCATTTTTTTGCCAGATTCATCAATCATGTGCCTACACCTCTGAAGGGGGAGGCATGTCATTTATGCCCTTTTTTCTACTGTTAACAGATGGTCTTCCTTACTTTGAGGGCTTGATGGAGAATGGTTGCATAACATCAAATTTATACATTTTGGAAAAGGATTATGAAGAGGCTTACCAGAGTCGTGGGGAGCTAGATGAACGGATATTCATCAATGGAGAAGTGAGCTTGATGGGCGGTGTCTCTTGTGACTCACCAGATATTTCTGCTTATAAGGTGCAAACTTTGCCCCAATTCTCCTTTCCTCCAGACCTTCTTTCCTGTGATGAAGACTTCTGTGACAATCCGATAACCTTGCCTGTCATGGACAGGTGCAAAGTATCTTGTTATGAGGTTGTTCAATCAATAATTGACTTTGATTAATATTGGTTCCTGTCTTTCAATTCCAGCGGAAGTATGACACAATATCATCACCCTTGCGGGGTTCAGCAGTTTCAACAGGGGTGCTGCTGTCATCAGTAAATGCTTCACCTTGTTCATCACCAGTCAAGGTGGGAGGATCTTCGACAGCCAATAGCAACAAGATAGCCCCACCTACTCCAGTTAGTATCACTATGACCACTGCTAAGTGGCTCCGTGATGTCATAACCCCACTCCCAGCAGAGCCTTCCCTGGAGCTGCAGCTTTTCTTCCGGACATGTGACAGGGACATCTTCTGTGATGTGAGGAACAGAGCACAGGTTTTGCTGGAATCAATCTTTCCCAGCAATGGTGCAGGGAACTGGCGAGGGGTGCAGGGAAGTTGCCTAGAGGACACGATCTGGGTGGAGCAACGTAGACTTGAAGCCTTGAAGCTATACTACAGAGTCATAGGGGCCATGTGCCGGTCTGAGGCACAAAGACTGCAAAACAGCAACCTTACTTCTCTCCTTTCCAATGAGCGGTTCCACCGCTGCATGATTGCCTGCTCAGCTGAGCTTGTCCTTGCCACACACAAGACAGTAACCATGACTTTCCCAGCAGTTTTAGAGCCAGCAGGAATAACAGCCTTTGACTTAAGTAAAGTAATTGAGTACTTTGTGAGGCATGAGGATACTCTGCCACGGGAGTTGAAGAGGCACCTCAACTCAATAGAAGAGAGACTTCTAGAGAGCATGGCTTGGGAGAAGGGATCATCAATGTATACATCCCTCATTTTTGCAAAGCCAAACCTTGCAGAAGAAATTAACCACTTATGTCTGATGGCTGATCCAATGCCATCATTGGACAATCTTGGCTCAGAAGAGGATCCAACACCAGCAACTACACAATGCTTGGCTGGAGGTATGCTCAGTTCCTGAGAGTATTTATTTATATCAAAAGTCCTGTTACTCATAGTTTTCCATGGCCAGAGGAGGTCTTTAACTACTGCCCTGTATCAAAGATAATCATGCTGGAGTCCATTCTCAACACCTGACCAGTTGAAGTAGCACAGATGGATTTGTCAGATTAGTTAATGTGATCCATTGGTTCATGAATAGAGATTCAAGGGCATCCTCTTGCCTTTCATTTGTACATTGTGTGGAGCAGCTTGAGTCTGTGAGGAGACAAGACAAGAATGTCAATCTGGCCTGCAGTTTTTTGTTCATGAGTGAAAAAAAGAGAAACTCTACTTTTTGCAGGGGAAATGTCAGGAGCTTTGTTTTTAACACAGAAAGCAGTGGCAGCATCCCCTGCCCGAAATGGAGGAGCCGCAGGTTCATATGGAAGTGCTGAGCAAGCGGGACCTGCATGTTTTAATTCACCAGTGAAAGAACGGCTGTCAGCATTCTCTACCTTCATCTCTCCTTTGAGAAACCGCTTGAGAGCTCCACTGCAATCAGCCTTTGCCAGGTGTGCACATTTATGTGAGGTTGAACTGCATAAATAAGCTGATTTTCTTTTTTTTGCAGTGTCAGTTTTTCATTATTGCTACCCTTGAAACTTCAAGCAACATGAGAATGTTTCTTTGTTTGCACTGTTCAGCCCACAGAGACCAAGCCCACTCGGTGGTGGGGAGACTTGTGCAGAGACAGTCATCAATGTTTTCTTTCAGAAGGTGACATTTAGTTCAGAAATTTTTTTGGGTTCTCTTTGTTTTGCATGTTCATATATACACCCCTGTGTATGGATGAAGCCTTATCTCTGCTTTCTAATTGGAAAGGAATTTCACTGAATTATGTGGCTTCTGCAATGAATTTTGTGCAATGGTCCTTGCTGTTGCTCTAAACCTCCTTCAAGCTTGCAATAAGTCTGATCACTTCTTTCTTCTCTTTTTTCTTTCCAGGGGTTAACAAGGAAATTTTATCTTGTGGTTACTGTACACAAAGTATTAAACTACCTGCATCTATCAGGCTATGTCTATCATCATCTTCCAATCTGTCACCGGATCGGCCTCAAGTGGTGATGAGTTAATGTGCAGGTACTTATTCTTGCAGCTGTAAGAATACGAAATTTATGTGAACGCCTTGGGCAGTCACAGCAGTTAGTTGAGCGTGTGCACCGAGTGTTCCAGCACACACTGCAACGTGAGACTAGTTTATTTTTCAATCGACACATTGATCAACTCATACTCTGCTCAATCTATGGTGTCTGCAAGGTCAGCCCACCACCATGATTTTATCACATCCTTGTTGGGCACTTGATTCTTGTCTTCATATCCCATTCTGAGCAGAAGGGCAAGTCTGAGTTCAATAGAACTTCTTTGAGTTGTCCCACTGTTAGTCCTCTGAATAGAAGAAGCACATATACTCAACAAAGAGACATGCCCCAGCACAGTGTAATTGCCAGCTTGTGAGAAGTGTTGTTGGTTTACTGGCACAGGTTAGCAAAGTAACAGTTACATTTCGTGACATTATACATCAGTACCGAATGCAGCCACAGTGCAAATTTCATGTATTTCGCAGTGTCTTCATTGACTTACCTCCCTGGCAGAGAAATGGGGTATGTACTCTGCAGCCTTATGAAATGAAGTATATTTTGCAGTTGGATGGTTAGTCTGAGGTGCAATCTGCTTCATTGTGTTTGCACAGACTTTCCTGTTTGTTATTACATAGCAGTTTTAACCCAGTTCTGATTGCAGAAGGGAGGACAGGAGACAGGTGATATCATCAAGTTCTACAATGAAATTTTTGTACATTCCACCAAAACATTTTTGCTGCACATAGGTTCTGCACCTGTTTCAAGCAATGCCCATGGTTCAGATGGAGGAAATTGTCCCCACAGTAAGGGAGCTTGGCCTTTCTGAAGGTTTTGATGGGGCTGTCCATGTGAAGCTGTAGATATGGTCTGGCTGTGTGTTTGTTATGCACATCTGGTAGGAAGATGTGTCCAGGCTTTTGGGCCTGCATTCTTTCAAATGAATGTTTTAAATTTCAGCTGTTGATGACATTGGACTCATCAGTAAAAACAGGCTAAAGAGTGTTAGACAGCAGTTTCTTTTCTGGTTCTTCAGTGAATTGTCCGTTTTGCAAGGTATACCTGTTGCCAGTATAATGGAAGGGTTGAAGCCAGATCTATGAGGGAAAAGTTGGACTTCTTGTGAGTTAGTTTTGCTGGTATACTTGTAGAGCAAATAAATAGCATAATTATCAGTGAACTGAAACATTTTTGAACCATGTTGTCAAATCTGCAGCCCAGTGGTGCAGTCACTTGTTTCTTCCTGTTATTTTCTTCTCCTAATTTTAGGACAGGGCAATTGTATGATGCAGGTGAGTCACCTGCCTCTCCAGGACGCCCTGCTTTTCCAGTGCTTCCAGACATGTCTCCCAAAAAAGTGTCAGCCATGCACAATGTGTTTGTATCACCACTTCGGGCTAGCAAGGTATGTGGTCCAGAAATACAACCCAGCTTATAAGGTAAATAATGTGTGCCTGTTGTGTTGTTCACCTTTGCTGTTTTCTATTATTGATTGATCTGCAATGAAGGGGAGCACCTGCTCTGTCCTTTTCTGTCCAAACTTTCCACAAGCATTGACTTCTTAAAGATGGCTAAACTAGCTGTAAGGTGTATCAAATTGCAGCTCTGGCATGTATATATTTGGTCTGATGTCTCAAGTGCTAGCCAACATTATGTCTTCCCCTTGTTTGATACATTAGGAACTCAGTACAGAGATATTTATGCAATGGTTTGCCCAAAATTTTGGGCAGATTTCTGTGTACCCACCATTGGCAGCTGATGAAGTTAGTGGGTGGTCATGGCAACTGATCCCTTCTATTCATGATGAAGGTGCTGGTCTGAAATTTTATGAGTGACACTCATGAGGTTATGACTGCATTCGTTCTCATTGTGTTAGTTTCCATTTCACTGTACCTTACTGTGCAGTTGCATTCAAAGTGTTGTTGTGGAGTTCTCTCTGCAATCTCAGTAATGTGATTTTTTGGTATTGTGCTAATAGTCAATCAGTCATGTTCTTTTCCCAAGACCAATTGAGTTTATGTCCTGCCTTGTTTGCCAAGTGCATGCAAGGATCTTGTTCCTTTACTAGGGCTAGCAGTGAGTCAATTTCCTGTGTTTGTATGAGCTACAGCAACAGGACTGATATCTGAAGATGATATTGCAGGCAGATTCTCTGACTTCACCACACATGCACAGTCTATATGCATGTGTTGGAGAGAGTGCATATGCATATCAAAGCCCTTCAAAGGACTTGACAGCTATCAACAACCAACTGAAGAAAAGGTGTGGGTTCTGGAGCTAACCAAAGCATAACTAGGTGTGGCCATGGGTCTTAGTATCTGATAGCCTTAATTCTTGCTTTGAACTCGGTCTATGTTTCAACAGTTCCAGAAATACTATCTGATTCAAAATGACAGTATGTGGGATGTTTGGGATGGCTGGCAGGCGCTTGGGGAGACTGAATTTCAGTGAGGCAGCCTTGGTAAGTGACTAAATGGTGGCAACTACCCTCCTTTGCATGTAACAACCTGTGTACAAAATGTGTTAACGACTCCTGTTTGCAGCATCCTGTAGAAGTGTAGAAGTATATTCACTAGCACTGCCCCCTTGTGTGCTCTCTAGGTCTTGGAGAAGTCTTTTGACTTTTGTCAATCTTCTGTAGATTGTAACTGTTAAAAAAAACAGGTAGGTGTATACATAATCAGGCAGTTGTGACTAGCAGCAGACACAGCTGCTACAGGTGAAAAAGAGCAGCCAGATGGTTTGCTTTATTTGTTTACTTTAGGTGGCAACAACCATTGCCTGCCCACAATTTACTTCACAGTAGGGGAATCAAACAGGAAGTAAATCACTCAGGTGTGCTCCTAAAGAGCCCCCTGTTAACTGACCCTGCATGCACTCTACACAATATTAGCTTTGTGTAGGAGGTTACATTACATGTGTTTTATGTGTTCACATCATATAGGACTGGCCGCATGTTGTGGGAATGTCTACTACCTGGGTAAAAGACATTCCCACAACAATTTTAGAGCACAAGGTTGAAGGTTTATCATGAATCTTTAACATGTGCAGTTCACAAGGGCATGGGAGGGGACAGAAGTCACACATGCTCCAGAAAAAAGTGTGAGAGATCTTACACCTATAGTGGAGTAGGTGTAATAATTCCCCTGCACTTTTACAAGAGGGTTTAGGGTTTAGGGTGACAGAATGCTTTTTTTTGAAAATATTTTTTGCAAAATGACTAAAATTCGTCAAAGAAAATCACTGCATCAATTGTTCAATTTTCAAATTTTAATAACCTCCTTGGATTATTGGGAATTTCACCAAGGTAGGTTATCAATCTTGATACCCTACATATGTTTACAATAAAGAAACAAAAAAAAACAGAAAAAATAAAAATGAAAATGAAAAAGAATTTATAATGTACCCTACCTAGGCAATATGACCAATGAATTTCAAGTCAGGTATTTGAGAACCAACCCTTATGCACAACTAATGGTTATTACCCAGCAGATAATTGGGTAAATTGATTATTGGGGCATTACTTTGATAGTGAAATCAATAACTAGTCGGTTTAAAATTTCAATTTTTCAGAAAAAACTTACCTTGTTGATTTTTTGGGGAATAAATGGATTGGTTCTTTTTATTTATAGCCTTATTTAGATACATTTTTTGTTTATGAATTTTGTTTGGGATGTTTTCTAAGGATTTCATATATGATATATTGAAGGAAAATTAAAATAAATTAAAAAAATGTTAAAAAAAATTCAACCCAACAAAAATTATGAACTTTTGAATGTTTTAAATTGGACCTTTTCAAAAGTTCACATCATAATCATTTGTTAATGGATTGTAATGTTTTTTTTCTTAACATGTATGTGAAAGAGTTATATATTTGGGCTTTCATTCACATAATTTTTATTAGTTGATTAACCATCTTTAATCCCCCATTTAAAGAATGATATCACAATACATTACAATTTTAGTGCTATCAAATGGACATTTTATAAAAAATTTATCTATTGGAATTGATTCACATTCTCTTGCAACAACCTCATTTTTTGACAAATAAATTGATTTTTTATTTTTTTAGTGTAACTAATGTTTCTATTGTTTGTTAAATTTAGACAAAAACTTCGATAATTTAAAAAAAATAAAATTGGTTGCTACCAATGTTGGGCGGGTATCAACTTTTGGGCATATTTATCAAAAAATGTATAAAAAAAAAATCCAAATGTGAAACCTAGTAGGCCTAGGCCTAAAAGTGTTTTTAGCAAACTTAAGTTTGTCAAGTAGAGACATTTGTACATTTTATCTTTGTAGAAAGGCATGCATAATGGGTGTGGAAAAAGGTGATGCCCATTCGACATAAATGTGGGCATATGCATTAACAAGTGACCATAATTAACATGGTTTTGAAGGAAAAAAAAAAAATGAATCAATCTAAAAATAAATTTGAATGTGAAGTCATCAACCACATCTTATAAAAATTGTTTTAATAGAAAGGTATATCTATATTCTAATCTTACTTAGTTATAAACTAAATGTTTATAACTACTAGAATTGCCTTGTACATAATTACATGATTATAGTTGAGGTGGTGAAAAACTCTAGCAATTTGGAGTTGCTAATGCAATGTGTCACAAATAACCATTCCTTTTAGTTACAAACTTACAAATTTGATCCAAAGAAGTGGTGGTGGGTGTAAAGGGCCTTCTCAAACACTCTCAAACCATGCACATGCAAGCAAAACCACTCAAGTAACAAACATTCATATTGATTCAAACAATTGATGATGCATTCATCCATTCAACACAATTGTATCAACTAGATTGTTCAGTATTTTATGACTTGACAAGCAACTCTATGTCAAATAACATGCTATAGTTAATTTCACAAAGCACACACCAATTACATTTAGTTTCACCAAAGTAACATCCAAATTCTACCATGCCTTGTTATTTACAAACTAGAATTCCTAGTGTTTACAAACATCTAGACACCCCATACAAGTTACATTTGCCTTTAACCATAAGATGATGACACTTGGACCCCTTTCAAAAACATTGACACAATGTCATCTAAAAATTGACACAAAGATGCATAAATAAACACATAGGGGTAAAAAATATTATAGTGGATTTTTTTGGATGTCACAAAGGTAGAATTTTTTGGGTTTGACAACCCTATAAGTTGGAAATTCCAACAAAATGGATTCAAATAAGTGAAATTAACTTCATTATCCTTCTTAGTTTCAAATAATTAAATCAAAAAAATAAAATTCAATGAAATATGGACTTTGCAATGTAGGTAATTTGGGTCACTATCCACAACTTTTTTTTGTTATGGATTCATTATTTATAATGGAATTGAATATTTTTCCATAATTTTGGGACATGTTATAGTCTTAAGGGTTATGACACTTAAAAGTAAAAAGTTTGGAAAATATGAAGTATGTGATGGACTTTATAGTTTTTTATCATGTGTAATAAAAGTAAAAAAAATTCAAAGTCCATCACATATCAAAAATAATATTCTTCGTGTGTTCTTCATGACCAATAGTATTTAATGAAGGTGTTCAAAAAGGTTGAAAGTAGGGAACCATTAATTTGGACATGGAAAAAGATGTCAACTTCAACATCGTTTCAAAGTTTGTGTTTTTGTCTAGTTTTTTACAGTTAAAAATACGAAAAGCTCTCAAAATGGACTTTGTAGTGGCCATTTTTGGTAGATCCTAACGTGCTTTCACCCATAAACCCCTCACATACCTCACATGTAACATTGGAAACACACATACTGCAAGAAACATTGACATCACATAGACCTTCAAACCTATTGTGGAGCTTTAAAAAATTCAAGCTGCTACACATTGTTCTTTTGTTCCTCATTGAGACACTCTACACTGGCTTAGGGTTTGGGTACCTACAACCAACAAATCATAAAAACACAGTCAATATGCCCTCAAGGTTAGTATTCCATCAACCAACAAATTAAAGTAGCTCCTAACTCCAAACCATATTCATTTTTGCATTTCAAAATAACACATAATGTCAATCTTCTTCAAACAAATCAAAATCAACAGTGAGATCAATTTTTTAGATCCAAAACCTTAAACCTAAATCCAATACCATGTTGTTTGTAATTTTGATGTATTCCTCAATTGATTCAAGCTCAATTGTGCACTCAAATTTGTGATCATTTGGTTATTCTTTGTAACAAGAACCAATTTGTCCAAATTGTTAATCCCAAGTCAACAATGTTTCAAGCTTGTGATGACCCCTACCATACTGAAAATTCTTTCAATTTCAATTTGTGAATCAACATAGCCCATGAAATGTTGTACAAGATGTGAGATGTTAGGAAATTATTGTTCATGTTTTACCCACCAAATTAAATTAAGGATTGAAAACATTTGCAAGATTACAATTTTCTTGAAAATTGATAATTCAACTATGGGTAATCTTAATGTAGCTTCTTTAGTTGAAATTAAAGTTCCAAATACACCTTGCTCATAATACAAACTTAGCAACTTCAAAATTGACAAAAATTGGTGCTAAGAATTGTAAATGGCCAAAAGTAATGGCATAAAAATTTTACGGTCATATTTTACAACAACATGCACGGTCAATTCAATTAGGCCCATATAATCTCAAATGAAATATAGATTTTTAAATTGTAGGTCAAACATAAGAATTATCATGTTGTGAACAACATGAAGTTGAAATGATGATGCAAAGGCCAAAAATGGCTTTAACACACCAATAATTTCAACTTCCATGCAGTGCCGAAGATTCATTAACTTATCATCAAAATCTTTAGCCTATAATCAACAAATAAAATCAATTAATTAGAAGCTTAAATAAAAAACCAAAGTTAGTTGAAAAATACCCTTAAATAATAAACTAGAACCTTGTTGGCCCACATACCTACATTACATCATTTACAACAAAATTGATGCTACACATAATAATACACATGGATATGATAACATGTATTTCATTAGAAAATAACCAATACCCTAGGGATTGGTTCAAGACATGGGTTACCATTGGAATCCAAACTTTTGACATTTTTGATGCCACAACCCATTTCTAAATAGTAGGAATTTTACTTTGCAAAGAAATTATTTGCCTTGAATAACATAAATTTATGGCATCTTTAAATTCTAGGGTTTCTCTAAACAAAACAACTTTGGATGCAAATCGAGTTTTGAAATTAGTCTTTATTTTTCAAGGTTGAAGAGATGCATCTTTGCAAGTTTTAGCCCATTCCACATTTTTTCATTTAAATAATAGTCTTTTGGAAAGAAGACTAAACATCCTTAATTGAAACCTCTCACATTCCACCACATACCTTGAGGTCATTAGTAGCATACTAATAACATTTTGATGTGGCATGCACATGATAATTGACCCAACAAAAGGCTATGGCAACTACAATGGAACACAAGACACAATATTTATTAAGGCTATTGTGAGGGTGTTCAAATCGACACCTTCATCTTTGATGTATGCATCATTTTATTTAACAACTCATATTTTGCATAGCCATGGCAACCCTTGTTTCATGAACATAAAAAATTCCAATAGTGAGATGTCATGTTTCCCATTTTTTGTTGATGTAATTTACAACCAACACAAAAGTATCAAAACCTCTTCGAGACATACACAAGTCAATCGTGGTAGTAATTGTGGTTGCCTCAATAAGGGTATGAAGCATGTACCATTCCATGGATTTATTAATCATGTTTGGGATAACCTAATTGATGAGATGTTGTATGCAAAAAAAAACAATTGGGATTGTGCACAAATGGGTAGACCAATTTGCCACATAAACAAAGTCCTTATATATTCAAAAATTTGAAAATTACAACTAGTATACACTAGTCTACATTAATTTCTTCCATATTTTTCCCATGTCATTAATGGCATATGTAAAGTTTTTATTTCTTTAAACATTTAAGCGAAAAAATCATAAAATATTTCATCCTCCAATATGATATGGACTTATGAAAAAATGCTTTTGATTAGCCCATTCAAAAGTCCATAAGTATACTTTTAAAATTCAACTCATTATTTATTTTGTTCCTGCACTTATTTGATATGATATTTTACTAATTCCAAGTCCTTAACACACACCCCATCAATCAATGGACCATAGCATAATCCACATAGAAATGATAGTTACAAGTGCAATTCATGAGTTTTGAATTCAAAAGTTCATGGCTTTTAAGATTAAAAAAAATTATAAAATGATTTTGTGCATCATGTAAATATTCAAATTAAGATTTTTAAACCAAGTCCATTTTAATAAAATTAAAGATCCATAGAATGACATGTGCATTGCAATGGCAATCACAAAGCAGAATTAGCTTGCATGACACCCAAATTGGTCCACCCAACCATGCATCAACCTAACTTAATTACATAAATGAAGGAGATATTTTCTTAGACAAATATTTTTAATGGAGTTCAATGAATAATAGCCCTTTGTGATGTAGAATATTAATTCCTTAAGAAATTGTTCTTGAACATGGTCTATTTTTCTATAAATTATTCTAGTATTGAAAAAATGAGCAATCAAGCCTATGG
>Ga0209611_10011019_pt1 | contig 13153 bp, 13 predicted proteins | sample S1TSphgellanicum_3_FD_187693 | JGI IMG/M metagenome (GOLD analysis project Ga0209611, IMG submission 187693) | Host-associated microbial communities from peat moss isolated from Minnesota, USA - S1T2_Fc - Sphagnum magellanicum MG (SPAdes) (version 2) | ecosystem: Host-associated > Plants > Peat... | reverse complement strand
CTATTCAGTCTCCAAAGTTGCAGTCATTGCTTATGTCAGTGCCCTACATAACATTCTTGTTGCCCAACCTGGAAGTGGGAAAAAGATCAATGTCTTTAGTTGTTGCCCTGGTTATGTTGCCACAGATCTCAATAACCACACAGGATCGAAAACAGTTGAAGAAGGTGCTGATACCCCAGTATGGTTAGCACTCCATTCTCCAGAAGAAGGTACTGGAAAATTCTGGGCTGAGAGAAAAGTAGTTGACTTCTAATGTTTATGTTGTTTTGTGGTCCCATTTCTTCTAAACCCCAAATCCCAATCTCCTTCAATTTTCCCAACTCTATTTAGGAGTTGTGAATGTATTGGAAACTGATACAAAATTTTGTACATGAACGAATCTAAAGGAGATGATGTTCCCACACATGACACCTTTTGGCTTTCTTGTCACATGCACCTCTCATCTATTTGTGTCTATAAGACATCAAATATAGCAAAGGCAATGACATTGAAAACAATTGAAGCTAAGAAAAAAGGAGGAAAATATCAAGCTGAAAAGCCCATGAAGAACAAAACTAAGAAGAAATCAATGGAGGGAATTTTCATACATTGTGATGTAAAGTGTAACAACATTATTTTGTGAATGGCAATCAAGGCAAGGTTAAAATCAGGGACATGCGACTTGTAGCCATTACATGATAGGCACATGCAAGGGATGGATGTGTACCAAGCTTAGAAGCAGCTTTGTTCTTTCTTATTTTGCATCGAGTTTGTTTCTTCTCTTAGTTCATTGTTGCTGAATTTGCTGGGCAACAAAGAATCAACATGAAATATATCACAAATAATATCATCAAAATGAGGCATGGTGGTCATTATTTCATGAAAACAAAAAAAAAGAAAATTGATTACCATATCATGTTAATATAGATCAAATCATCAAAATCCTTTTCATTAAGATGTAGACAATGAGAACCAAACTATTAAGGAAAAGCTCTTGAATGAAATGATGTATCACTTTTGAACTATTGTATACATATCAAACATTACCACCTCGGATCCTTAGCAGTAAAGATTGTTGATTGCACAAATATAAAGATGATAATAACTGACTAATTAACTCAAAAATCACACCCTTGATTTGAATTTTTTTGACCCACCTTTGTGTGATTGGATGTTGAGTCGCTTGTTGTTCAACAAATATAGTAATGGGAAATCTGTATTTGCAAGTTCCAATGTGCTTATTTGTTTTGCATCGTGAACCAGATTGATGCATTTGTTTTCATTCCACTAACTTGAACCATGTCAAATCATGTTCATTGTTTGGTAATATGAATTTTCCAAACTGTTCATCAATAGTAGTAGGTACCATTGCAACTATTTCATTTGTGATGCGGTCAACATCAACATCATTTATCCATAATATGATGTGTGCATGTATAAAACCTAGGTGAAAGTACAATGCGAATTTGGATAGTTTTGGATTATTGTTAACATAAATGGAATGTACCATAAAATGAACACATATTTAATAAAACTAAAAAGCATAATTATTTCAATCAAAATAATGATTATATTATTTGACTTATGGTTGATTATTATTATACTAAGGTTTTCCAACAATATACAATACTAAACTTGTTATAAATTTGATGCAATATGTAAGTGTGTTTTGACAATAAGATTTGACAAGGTTTCAAGCTCTATGTTGTTGGATTTAAATGTCTAATAGATGGTTGTATCAAAATGTACTTGTTTACTATTTTGTTTATGTTAAATTAATTATGTTTTCACCCACCTCAATGTTGCAACTCCAATCATGTTACATGATGTTCGACAATGCCAAAAATGTTTTCACCACCAAGAACATAGGTTGACATGAAAGCTTGCAACCTTGCATAGAATAATGCCACACATTCAAATGGGCAATCCTTCCAAGAAAATGTGTTATTGAAAAACATAGTAAGATTTTCCATGTCTTTAATTTCTTTCCATCTCAAATTTGATGTCTCATCAAAAATCAAAATGAGGCATTCCAAAATTCTCCACCATCACCAGTAACTTTTTGAATTGGGTATGGTGCCATTTGTGGCATTAATAGAATAGAAGGTGGTAACTTGAACTTCATAATATTCTTGAGAACATCAATTTTTGACTATTGAGGATGTTGGCATTGTAATTTTTGTACATCCAATTTTTAGTGAACACTAATGAAACTTACCCATGAAGAGGAAACCCATTCATCCAAATGTTGTAAGTTTTTTCTACAAGGGTTTAGAATTCTTTGTAGCAACACCAGAAATAATAATGCAAAGGACATCTACATTAAACATCTAGTAATAAGTTGTTGTATGTTGGTTTGTTTTATGGCAATGGCTCAAGAAGGGATTTACAACACCATTAAAATGTTGAAACAATTTGCAAAATTTAAGGAATAATTCCTTGGATATATGTGGTCATGTTTTACCTTCTATTTCAAGTTCAAACAAGCAATTAGCTTAAGAAGCTCTTCTTGTGGAAGACAAGGCACCACCACCACCACCACCCAGTTTCGAGTAAATGCCTATTCCTACAGTTGCCATTGGAGATGCAATGGGCAAGATTTTTTTGGTTTGTTTCGATGCAAAAGGTGACACAATTAAATGTGCAATCTTGTGAAATCTTTGGGAGTTCAAAACAACTTCATTTTGTTCTGATGGGTGTGTAGTTTTGTGGAATGTTTAAAAGTTTAAGGCAACTTCAAGGTGGTGTTATGGGTGGATATGCCAAGTCGAATGTAAATAACATTATTGACATTGAAAATGAGCCCATGAAAGGGGTCCAACTCAATTCAAATGGCTTGAAGAGGAAGGGTGGTTGTCATGTTCACACTCTATGGTTTAAAAAATCTACTCTTGGATGATAGGCCTCATGTCAAGGGGCAATTGCAGCTACCATCTATTTCAAAGATGGAGCAATATTCTAAGATTCTACCAATGGTTCCTTCAAATTTCTTGATGGCATATTGTTTGGAAATAAGCAAACAAAACTTGATCACTAGAGTAAGTTGGATAAGACTGCTAGCAACTTTAAGCCAATCAAAGGATTTGAATTAAATCTTGGATTTGTTCAAAAGACTAAAAGTGACTCACAAACCCACAAGATTTGATAAATGATAATGAACACATGCAAAAGTAAAGCACTTGAAAAAATATCTAAAAAGAAGAAGAATGGAAAACAAGACAAATGGGTAGGGTTTTATCACAAGTGTCACATTCAAGAAATAAACATAGGTATTATGCTCATATATTGATTCTTAAACCTTTTGGACTTCCAATATTTTTAGTAAATTCAAAACACCATAAAACATATAATTATTTTTAGATGTAACACACTAAAAAGTTGACGGCTTTTTGTGAATAATATGGAACACCAAAGGGGTTTGTCTATTTAAGAATATGAAGAGAACTAAACACCTTATGGTTTTATAATATTCGTCTTTTCAACTTCCATTTCAATGTGTATAAAAGAATGAAATAACATGACAAATAACTAATTTGATTTTGATTTTTGCAATCATGGCTTCAAGTTCCTCAATTAGATTAAATTTTACGCTCCAAAATTTGATAGCAAACTTTGCACTTCAATTTCATGTGTTGGCACCAAACAAAACTTAATATCACCATCAAAAAAACAATGGTGTGCTACCACCGTCCAAAAAACACTTTTGGACAATTATGGATGTTAGGGTTTTCAAACCAAATAATCATTTCAAAGCTACATACAATTGAAAGAGTTTATAGATGGTTGGGTGCAAAAAAAGACAATATTTCTTTCAACACACAACAACTACTTGCCATGTCCATACATACAAAAGCCCAATTGTAAATTTAAACTAAGTTGTTACAAATAAATGTAATATTGTCTAATTTTGATCTTAGCACCAATAGATTTCCATTAGAGTTCCACACATTCCTATTGACAAAGATAGCTAAATATTTGAACAAAATAACATGTTTCCAAATCCAAAATGTCATGTTTCAATTTGATTTTTAGTTTCTTTGCAACAAAGTCCTTGCTTTTCATGGCATAATTTGATCTAATAACAAAAGTACACAAACATAGTTTGAAATTATGTTTTCATGCAAATGTCTAAAGTAGACTATAATCCATCAAACTAGGAAATTACAATTTAATTTCTACAAATCTAAAGGATTGAAGGATTCACTTCCCAGCTGATCTCAGTTTCAAAAGTTATGCTCATTTAAACATTGATCAATTCTATATACCATTTTGCATTCACACACGGGCACAGTTAACCCTCATCTCTAGATGAGGAAGACATTAGTATCTTTAAATTCAATGTTGAACAACATATAACGCAACTTAAGAGGATAAATGCAAGTATAATAACTACTTTGCATGAATATTTCAATTCAATAACAGGTGTTACATCTGACATCCAAATAGCATGAAATTTGATACATTCCTAATTCGAACCTAGTCTTTTGAAAATAAAGATCCACCAAACTATGCAATGATGTAAAAATCAAAAATTTAGTTCCCTCATCAAGAAATGTCCATATACAAATGTAGATACTTATTGTGTCATTTAGGGTTCAATTTGAAATTAACCACATAAAGAAGGATAATGTGAGTGTTCATATGAATACTCCATATAATTAATCACTTAGGATCAGATAGGTCATCTACAATTGTTATAATTTTCGCAAATTTCAGGTCATGTTTTTATTCTCATGGATGTTTTGAATGTCAACTATGACTAAGATGACATTCATTTTAATAAGCGAGATGCATACAATCTCATTTGTCAAGAAATACAATTTACTTATAAGGGGACTTTGAGTCCATACCACCTCAAACATAAAGGATGACACACATTTTACCTTTCGTTGTCCTACCAAGCCATGGAGAATGTTTTTCAAGAATTGGATGTAGTTGTGAAAGATGAATCTATAACCCTGCCTTTTGTTATTTCTCTTCAAAAGGTGGAATCTCCTGCAAAAAAATCAATGATCAACCAACAAGTTTCATTGGCAAGTCAAGTGTTCAAAAATCCAAAATTTAACAATGCTTAACATGTTTTAGAGATAGTTGAGCTTGATGATTTTCACACTGAATAAATGAAAGTTGTAGAAAAACAACCTTTGAAACATTTAAAGAAAACATTATTTTTGCCTGAAACATCTGAAGAAAAAAACAAACAAGTTAGTCCAATTGGAACTCATGAAGAAGAAAGCCCAACTAATCCAAAGAAAAATTGTGGTCAACTTCTTGGATTGAAGAACATAAAAAATCTAGCTGCAAATAATGTTGTCCAAAAACATAATGTACCAACAAAAAAGGGAGCAACTTTTTAAACAACATACAAGAGCATTTTGTGTGTAACATTAGATGTGAAAACAATAACAAATTATACATTGGGCAGAGTATCGATCCATACAAACAATTCAAACAACATATGCATAGACCACACAAGAAACATGACATTGATATGAATAAAATAATCAATCTAACATTTAACTTGGTTATTTTGTATTCAAATATGCATAAATATAAGGTTGATAGAATGGAAAACCATTACGTTCAATATTTTGATAATACTTCTAGTACAGGCTATAATAACCTTAAAGGAAAACTTACATCATACAAAAAGTATTGGTATTTGAAAAGGAACAATATGATATGTAAATGTTGAAGTCATATGTTGTGATTTTCAAACCACAGAAAAAAAAAATCTTGCCTTCATTACATCCTCTGCATTATTCTTCATAGGGGCATTAGTTAACCAAATGTCCAACACCTATGGATCTAACCATTCACACACACCATCCATGTTTAGATCCTTGGTGACAAACATGTGTTCAATCGCACCACATAATGGTTGTTAACCCAATATAGGTTAAGCATAGTGAAAGCCACACATCTCTTAAGCCTACTTCGTTTTGCCAAATTATTTTCACCTAATTTTAACATTTAAAGCATTGAGATGTATCCAGATTTTAAGGGTATTAGATTCTTCACTACCTTTTAGAAATTGAAATTCTCAACATTCTAACACCTAGTAGTTTCAGGTATTTATGATTATCCATTAACCTCATGTCCTTGTGTCTTTCCTATCAACAGATATCCATCAGTGGTGAATGTAAAAAAAATGGTATTGTTAGTTGTATCCTTTTACATGAGTATGGATTGAGGAAAAGGAGAACAAAGGAAAAACCTTGTGATTATTTCACACAAGATGTTATATCTTGTGATAATGTGCAAAAATTGATACGCTACCATATAGGTGTATATTATATTCACGTTGTAAAACATGCACCCATATTCATCCTTCTTGTTGCCTAAACGTAGCAACCCACACTACATCAACATCTCATCTTCCTAATGGTTTTGCTTGTCTATGAAAAGTTACCATTTACATTAATAAGCTATGAATTCATTTGAAGTTAAGCCACCAAGGTTGTTCAATTACAAGTAATTACATGTAGTTCCACCATTTTGAGAGTGCAGTACCACTTGGGAAGGAGTCCATTAGAATGAAGTAACACATGCACATCTCCTTGACCATGTGGCTTTGTTTGAACAACAAAGGTAATATAAACTCCAGTTGACTCTTTTAGTGTTGCATCTTTAACGAGATTCTTTTGAACAAGGTTCATTATTAATTACTTGAATGTCATGGATATTTCAAATGTATATAAAATGTAGCAAAAATTGTGGTGAAGCAAAAGATACCCACCAACAACTAATCCCATTTTGCTGCATAACAACACTTGTAATTAAACAGCTGCCTAGACAAGCGCATTTTCATCCTATGACTATGCCTTTATGACTAATGCCCCATTCACACTACACCAACCCATCCCATACCAGATAAGAAAAGAGGAACAAAATGAAAAGAAAAGCCAATGATACATGGAGAATGTTAAGCAGTTACATTGAATTTGTAACTCCAGCACTATAATGCTTTCTTTAGAAAAGACAAATCAAGAAACTAAAAGTATGCCCACCTTTTACATGGAGTAATCGTGTTGCACATTGCCATAACCATTGATAGCTTTAGGAACTTTCTCCATGACAACCCTCAATAACTCTGGATTTGCATAATCAACAACTTTACCAATACTAAATGCGTCTTCTTACAATTGTGAAATTTTCACCCTTGAATATTTCAACTTCATCATCTTGATCTTTGATCAAAAGATAGGATTTTGCAAGCCCTTTCAAAACCTAATTGTGCTTTTCTGCATATAACTTCAATGACCTAAGGTGGAATTGAACATCTAACCACATTTAGGAAGCCAACATAACATTAGCGAGGTAATTGTTCCATTTGACCACCACACATGGGTAGGTGAATGTGTTAAGGGTGAAACAATGGTTGGTTAATTTGATCGTAACACATTTATTTTTGTGGAAGCAAATTTGACACAAGTCATGTTCTTTGCAAAATGGACAAATTCACAATGCATATCAATATTTGTTGAATGGGTCACCATCAGTTGGTAAGATAGCAAGAGGAAAAACACATGAACATATAATACAAATGCATGGAGAAATTGTTACATGGACAAACCAAATCAAGCAAAAACTTTGTTTAGGAAGGAGAGATCCTCACCTTTGGCACTTATATTGAGGTCCTTGAATATTTTGAAAGTCCTAGAAGTATAAAAGAGTATAAAAATGGATATATATATATATATATGGAAATATTTATGAAAATGGAAGTATCTAATGAGTATCTAGTGGGTAGTTGGACTGTTTCCAATGGCATAACTAATTATCTATCAATTGTTAGCCGCATGGCAAGAATTTATCTAGTGTTAACCAATGAAAAGATTGAATCAGTTGATCTCTCCAACTTTGAAGTTACACCCAAAAAACTAGCTCATAAGAGCATACACATACATAAACTTGCAATTGTGGCATGCCTAGAAAGCCACATCATGTAAACATTATTGCAACCCAATATACAACTTTCATTGGACTACTACAAATTGCACCCCAACCGCCAATATCTTGAGATATTTGAAATCATCAACTTAAAAGGCCACACACTAGAATTTACTTATTGGCTTTCAAGGAATACAATTTTCAGGTTTCATAGCCTCTTGACCTTAATAATTTCATAACTTTTAGGTTTCGTAACTTCTAATGTATTTGAAGTCCAAGAGGAATATTTTGCTATGTTCGTTTCATTGTTATCTACAAAGCATGCAAACCACCTCCCAAAAACCTTAGCACCATCTTCAAATTATTACAATGTTTTCATAGTTGACATACCCATTGTTTCGTTAGACCTTAGGTGTAAAGTGCCACAATCTCAATACATACTTTGTGATAGCACTTCTAATTTAAAAAGATCGAATGTAATTTAGTTGAATAATACCCGAATTAGATAATGAAGTCTTGATAGTCGATGTAGACTAGGAGCCATGGATCTCCCAAGGCAAAACATTAGGGTTTGTTAGCTTCTACTACACTGAATTGGGGGCTTCCAATAACTAACCAAGTGTATCCCCTCTAGAAATTGAGGAGCTGGATTTTGAAGTCACATAAAGCTCCCTCTATAAATGCATTAGACCTTTTCTTTCTAATTAATTCCCATGTTATCATAAATTTCATTACTCAAATATATGGCCATTTCTATTGTCATTTTCTTAACATAGATGTCATAAGCCAAAGTACAACAAATTGTTTCAATGGCAAGCTTGCCATCTTCATGGATGATTGGCCACTTTCTATCACCTTCTCCTTCCTTCTAAATACACTACACCACCTCTTCACCTGAAAAAGACTTGACATTAATGTGTTTTACTTATTAATTTATTAGTACACATAAACCTGACCAAACATGGAAATGTGTGGATTGCTGGACAAGAAGCACCAAAGATACTATGAAAATAAAAAAAATTGCATGTAGGTTTTACCTTTACTAAACAATGCCAAAACATCAATGGATATGATCTGGGAGTCTATAGCATCTCCTTTAGACTCAACAACCAACCAATTTGAAGGAAAGCCCACATCCATTCATGTATTATCCCTAGTTTGATACAATGATTCCAACTTAATAGGAAGGTTTCTTCCTAGTTTTCCATTGTAGGGATCCCTCAATTTGATCTCTAGTTTTTAGAGAGAAAGCTTCCATAGCTAGAACCCCAACTTTTGCTTCCTTTGCTGAGCACTTGGCATCCCTAGTAGCTAGTAATGGCCTCCCATAATTGGCTTGAAATTGTCCACACACCATGTTTCAATAAACCAACCTTGTAACAAACCTTGGGCTCCTTCGTTGGCTTCCTTAGAAAAACTTGTTACAAAACTTGAAACCAACAAAGTTTGTAAAAAAGGTGAGGTTTTTTTACTAGATACCCACTTTTTAATGAGTTGATTCTAAAAGGTGGTAACTATTGTGGATTGCTAGGATTATCACACACACTTGCATGTGTGCGCACATAGAGGTTTTCAAGGGGTCTTTACATAACGATCTTTCGATTATGACTATCAAAAGACTTTTGAAACTCCCTCCATAAGATTATTAGGTGCTTCATACTATGTAACATTAAGGAATTTAGTACTTAGAAAATAGCCAAGACTAAAATTGGATTTGTTGCTGAAATGAGAGCCCCGAACATGATGCTCTTTTGGAATGGAAGCCCATACATAAAGAAGAATGAACCACCTAGGTGCTTACAAAAAATGTTATTGAAAAATGAGTACAAAAACCCAAGGAGGCCATTTAAGCAATATTATAGCATATTATAATGTTCACGCTGCTAACAAAACTATTGGTATCTTTTTCTTGAAATTCGAACAACAAAAGCAAAGGTTTTGGAATGGGCACTTACATTAGGATTCCAGTGAGAATTGATGTGATAAAAGTTCCCAAGAATGCAAAGATGCAAATTGCACCAAAGTTAGAAAATAATGGTTTCTGAGACAAAAGAAAACTTGCAGGTTGTCAAGAACACAACATCCCAAGTTTAAAATCATTGGCTAAGACAGAAATTATTGTTGTTTTGAGATATTTTCCAATAAAACAAACCCAGAAGGAAAAATAAAGGTTTGATTTAATTTTGATGAAAGGGAAAAATCTCCCCATTCCCAACTCGAACTTGCCATTCTATTAAATCTTGCCTTGTCACCATTTCTATGACAATGTGTTCCACTTGCAGCTTAGAAACATGGAATTCCTAAAGGTCCAAGTTTTATCCAACAAATTCAAGCCTACCAAATATTTAGTACAAGATTCTTAAAAGACAAATCCTTGAATCTGGTGAAGATTCAAAAAGCATTAAAAATTCCACAATTGTAAATCTAACAAGGAGCCAAATTGCACAATAGCATGATGGTAGAAGTTTTTTTTTAAAAATTATTAAGTAGGAATTTAGAATGACATGTAGTCGTGTGTTCATCTCCATGAAATTGAAGTCACTAGAGAGTATCAACAATGAACTCCACCGTGCCTACATTCTCATATCTCAAATGCACCTTTTTCCAAATGCCACCCCAAGCAAGAACCAATATAAGAAACTTCCAGGTTCTAGGCTACCACTCCCATTTTGGCACCTAATTTGATTAATATGTGCTCCAATGAGACAAAGATAAGAAAACAATGAGGGAATTAGAAACCTTAGTTACATTGATAATCGCATGTCCTATACATTGGCAAAACTCTAACCTTATATGCGGCTGCACATATCCCACCACTCCTTTCATCACTAGCGGCTAGGGGAAACCAAACTATTACTAGTTTAACATAACATTTCAACTACCATATATATATATATATATATATATATATATATATATATATATATATATATATATATATATATATCCATTAAAACAAAATAGTGAAATAATCACCTTGGATTGTGTAGAATAATGGTTGCATCCACATTTGCATGGCCACCCCAAATATCTATCATAGATCCTATTTTTGCATTTAATCAAATTTGTCTATAAACCTTAGGACATGACAGAAAAATGAAAGTGATGTGCCAAATCAAGGGGAAGAGGAAACTAATGTGTTCAAACCTTGGTTTTCAACATGAGCAAAAGTGGCAAGAGGGGAAGAGAAAGAAGTTGGAATAGTAAATGCTAACACAACAATGTTCTACGTACTTGAACACAAAGTAGGAAAGGTAGTTTCATCAGCACCCTTTGTGAGTAGTTGTAGTGCTCATGTATCACATTCCTGAACAACCATTAATATACGTTGTGTTTTGATGTGAACTCCAATGTATCTAAAAACTTAAATTCCAACACCTTGCTTAATAAGCTCACTTCTACATAAGTAGGGAACATCACAAAGTTAGCGTGGTTGATATTCTTTAACAAAATAAAAGATGAACAACTAAATCACACAAATATACAACCACCCAAAATAGACCCATGTTTGGTTTATCTAAAATTGGCAAGATCAGATATTGTAGACCCACAATAGTAGGACTATTGCAACGACTAAATTGTGGTGAAGCAAAAGATACCACTAACAATTGATCCCATTTTTTGCATAACAACATTAACAATTGAATAGTTGCTTAGACAAGCGCATCTTCATCCTATGATTGTGCCTTGTAGATTAATGCCCCACTTGCACTACATCAACCCATTCCATATCAAATAAAAAAAGAGGAATAAGAAGAAAACCTGAGCTCTGTTAGCTTGGCCCCACCCCAAATTTGTAAAATTATTTGACACCTCAATTGCATATTTGACCCAACATCTATTACTACATCTGACCAAAATGGACTAGGAGATGAAGCAATAATACACAATATTAAAATTATCCCATACTCACCTTGACTTTAAATTAAAAAACTCCATATTGTCGAACATCTATCTTGTTTTGCCTTGCCTCTATAGCATGAATTGCTCCCACCATATCAATATTGTTAATAGGTGCCCTCACTGTGTTTTCTTCCCCAGCTAATGGTTCTTGTTCATGTATTGTCATTGACTCAAAACTATGATAAACAAATGTAAGAAGAAAGATAAGAGAGACCCTAATCTTATCTTTGCAAAATTCTTCCTATTTTGAACACTTGATTATTCAAGTTCAAAAATCTTTTGAACGTTTTTAAAGCATGAACTTTAATGTTTTAATATCAATTCCATGACAATCAAATTTTTCATTTAACACAATTTTCCATTGTTAACATGATATTCACATTTTAGTGGATATTTAAGTATTCAAAGTTGAATCATTGTTTGAAATATTCACATGGTTTTTGACTTGTTTGAACTACTTATGAACCATGTGGCAGTACTATTGTCCATGTTATGAAGATTGAAATGTGGTGCCTTATCATTGTATTACATTGGTATTGTGGGGTGCACACATGAACATTCAATGAATCAAATCTTTATATTGGTCATATTATCTTTTGAAATATGCTATGAAATGTGAACCATAAGGCACTATTAAATTGGATGATGTTAGTGCAAAAAGTTTGGGATTGGTTGATGCAACCCCTTTACAACTTCAATTGATTTCAACAACAATAACAACTGAACTTGTATATCCAACTAAAGCAACCTTCTCATGTTTACAAATCCCAATCATATCAAAAAATGTTGGTGTAAAGTATGTTGATTGAAAACTACCAAACTTGTGGACAAAAATGGTGATTAAATCCAAATATCTTGGATTTCATCCCATTGATATATATTGTGCGTGACCTTCTAACATGGCCCAATACTCATTTTCAAAGTATTGGAAACAATTTTCTCCACAACAACAAGAATTGAAGAAGAAGACATGTTTGGGCAAAGAAAAATTAGGATTTTTCTTATATAAAAGTGAACATTTAGTGCGATTCACATATTTCAATCTTGGCAAACATGTTGAACCTTTTTTTTTCAACATATTGTTAAAAAACATTGTTTTTTTAAAGAATGCGAATTGATATCTCCCACAAATCTAGCAATAACATATTATCATGAATGTTTTGTTCATGGTATTGTGAAGATTCTTAATTGTTTGTAAGACCTCATATCTGAATATGGGAAAAGAAATTTATATGATGATGATAAGCAAAATCAGATATACCAAAAGCTTTTGGAGAAACATCTTTTTGAGAATTCACAAAATTTACCAATCAATATCAATATTGATGTACATATGTTGGATCACAAATTGGTCTAGTTGATCCAAATTATTGGAAAC
>Ga0209611_10011018_pt1 | contig 13153 bp, 16 predicted proteins | sample S1TSphgellanicum_3_FD_187693 | JGI IMG/M metagenome (GOLD analysis project Ga0209611, IMG submission 187693) | Host-associated microbial communities from peat moss isolated from Minnesota, USA - S1T2_Fc - Sphagnum magellanicum MG (SPAdes) (version 2) | ecosystem: Host-associated > Plants > Peat... | reverse complement strand
GTATGAATCTCCAAATTCTGAAAAGACCCGTTGCAAAACCTGCGCGTGGAGTGTTAGAGTACTTTCCAACGAACGAAGATACCGGTGGGCAGCTTCCAAGTCGGTGATGCTCTGGGTGTCCTCTTTGAGTTTGAGAAGCCTCCTGTAAAGCATCTTGAGGGTTTCATCCTTCTGTTGAGAGAAGGTGGCAAGCTGCAGAATTTTTTCAAAACTTTTGACTGGAAATTCCAGCTCAAGAATTCGAAAGAATTCCCCCACTGGATTAGCAAAAGCTGGCGCATCCGTTGTGGGAGGAATGTTTGCAGTAGCAACAATGAGTTGTTGAGGAGAAAGGTTTACTGAGGTAGGTATTGGGTCTGGATTATTTAACATAGTCTCGTGATGAGCAATTGCAGCTTGCAATGCAGTTTGAGAGGCGGTGGCGATGGCTATGGCGTACGCTGGATTGGGAATCTAGGTGACACCCAAAATCCTTGCAGAATGTTGCTCATAGACATCTAGTGCCTCATAATGCACATAACGAGCCAATTGTTTGAATGCAAATGCCTCGGTGTAATTAACGCCGTACTTGAGCTCCAATTCACAAACCACAGTTGAGAAGGTTGCCTTGAACTCCCTCAAAGAAATAGTACATGGCCTTCCGCTGAACTTCTCAATTCTCCCAGAGGAACTACTCACCTCCATAGTGTATATGGGTGCTGAAGTCACAGCTTGCAATGGAATATACGGTGATGGTGCGAAAGTAGGTGCAACAAACAGGCGTAGTCCACTGATGAGCCCCTCCAAATGGACTATGATGTACCGTTGATGTAGTGTAACCTGAGCCTGAATTCCTGGTAGGAGTTGTACTAGACGACGATGGTGCTGTAGACACTTGATGGTATTGTCGTGATGCTTGTGAGCTTAAAGAAATTGGCTCAAAAGATTGTGTGTTACTTCGTAGCTGATACCTGAGCTCTGGCCTAGCGGTAGTGCTCTCATCATCCGAAGACATGGTGTTGTCCCATGCCCTAAAATGTTGTGATAGTACACAGCACTAACTACAAAATCCTAACACAACGTATAATTTGAAGAATAAAGTGCGTTGTTGGGAATGACCCGTGACACACAAATATTGCACGGAAGTTAAATAGATGTTGGATGAAAAGGCAGGACGTAGGACAGCAAGGCGGCAGGACGCAAGACAAAAAGGCGTAGGGCGGTAGGACGTAGGGGCGTAGGACATCAGGACGTAGGACGCATGACGGCAGGACAACAGGATGCAGGACCACTACATGACATTATGGTGTAATTCGTGGGTTTGGTGGGGTTAACATGGATGACAACTTTATGTTTGGTCAATCCCCAAATTATTTTTTATTTGTCCATTGACGTCAAAATCTAGTATGGGCATGGCTTCAAATCAACATTAATCAAACCTAGACCTTCTTCTAGTACTTTACCCAACATCAAAAGTTGAACACCTAAATCCAACAAAATCCTTTGGGGTCAATAACATTGTCCCAATACCCCCTTCGATTGAAAAACTCCATCCTCATTATGTACCACAACACACTGTGAAGAACACTTGCCTAATCAATGGGTGGTAGTGTTGGGAATTCCTAAAATTTGGCTATTGTTGCATGCTAAGGTGGCACCTTCAGATAAAATAGCCAATTGGTTCTAAGAACATATGAGGTGTTGTTACAAGTTTTAATTCATCAATTGGTGTAGTTAACATCCCTATTGTATTTTCATCTTCACATAATGTGACCACCAAACAAAACATTGTTGTTAAACGTTGAAAATCAAGCATATCCAAAGTTGTGGCAAAAATTAATGATGTTTAACATATTATTGTTACCGCCTTCAACAAACTAATTGGTGTTTTTGTTTCAGAGGTGGAAATAAACATCCTCCTAGTTGTAATTGATGCACCACCAAAAGTAGAACCCCCCATAAGGTTGGAAATTGTGTTCACTAACCTAAAGGATTGTGATAGGTGAACATGGTGCTAAGCCTTTTCACATTGAGAGTTTAGCTTCTCATTAGCACCTTGTGGTTCTGGCAAATAAGCATTTTCCCTAGTCATCAATGTTGTTATTGAAACCTTGATTAGGTTTCCATCACCAACCACCTTTGAAACATGATCCCCAAGAATTTTTAGAATGCCATCATCTAGAATCAATGGCCCTAAAAATTTGACCCCACAAAAAATTCTAAATGTGAACCTAAAGATGATTTGTCTCTTTGATCTCAAGGCATCCCTGACACATGCACATTGGTTTTCATTTTTGCCACCTTACTTGATGCCATAATTGCCACCAAAGCCTCCAACCACATGAATCATGTTTCCATGGTGTTGGTCTTGTTCGGAGTTGGCTTGGTGGCCAACCCATTGTTGTCCACACCTTTCCCTTTTTAGCCCTTGTTAGAACCTTGAAATTTCCTTGCATTTTTCGCTTGGCATTGGTCTATCGAAATGTAATGTGAAACAATGATTTGTGTCATACCATAAACCTTGTAATGAAAACAAGGTTGACTAAGGTCAAGGTTGGTGGTAGTGGCTTGGAAAGGATTAAAGAAATCCTTTTTCCAATGAAACCCATCATGCTTCCAAATTTTATCCAACCCCCATTATTCCACAAAATATGATGAGTAACCACCATTGGGTTCATGTTAAACCCATTGCCTTTTTGTGGTGCACCCTTGTTTGGCTAACCATGTGCCAACTAGGTCAAAGGTGTTAAAGAGGACTTTGGTTACCTTTGATGTACGTGAGGGTTACCACCTTTTTTTAATCATGTTTTTCTTAATGCATTTCAAAACTTGGAACACTCATACTAAGGTTGATTATGTGGGTTAATTCAACATGATGTCCTACACACGTTACTTAAGATTTTTGTCCAGAATACCATACTATAATTGGAATGCATGGGCCTCTGTAACTCCTTGAGTCACATTCACCAATTATTACATCGAAACATATGCCTCTCACAAACTCTCATGGGGTTTACATTGAAACTTTTTCAAAATGCAAAGTTTTTTGGTCCCCACTCCTTGATAATTGGTTCGTAATTCCCTAAAATATTTTGTGATAGGGTTGAAAATGAGTAAAACCCATTGCCAACTCATGGAAGGAATGTTAGTAGTGGCAATTAGCATCAACAAAAGGAGTTGTGGTTCTAGTGAGGAATGACTACTCAATGCAATTACACTAGTAAAAGAAAAAGTTTTCCCTGTGTAATAAAAAAATAGTTGCATGACCAATACCAATGCCAATCTTCAATCTCAATTTCATGGATTTGACAAAACTCATGGTAATCATCGATGGGTGGCCCCTCCAAATGTTGGAATAAACCTTTCCATGTGAAAAAAAAAGTAAGCAACTTGGGATTTCATAGTTGGTACATATCCACACCATGTCTCGAACTCTTGAATGAAATCATCCAATTTGATGATGCTCGTTGCCCTTGAATATTGACATGGTCCCCTGGATGTGCCATATATGTTTTCCATACCCCAAAATAACGATGCAAAAATCGAGTATGAAAATAAATCTATTTTTGAATATGAGGAATCCTCATGAGATGAAAATGCAAATGGCGTGGGCGGTCTAAACTTCACCACCCCCATCCAAGGGCAAAAACATGGTAAAGTGTACAACTAAAAGTATTTGCTAGTCTATTTGTCAAATGAACAAAAAGTAAAACCAAAACCCATCACAAAATTGTTATACATTCAATTTTTTTAGTTGAATGATAAATAGCAAGATACTTCTTCAATATTACAAATGAATTTTTAAATTTTGCATTATAAAAGTAGGTTTCAACTAGACTTTTCTAAATGCAAGTACCTAAACCTACTTTTTACAGTGTAACATTTGATTCAAGTATGTGTTAAATATATTTGAAGTAGATTTGTTTTTTGGTGATGCCCTTGAATATATAATGATCTTTATGCTATAATTTCATACATGTATATTTCATTAAATTTTCTAACAAAAAAATTTTGAACACCATATTGACCAGTCAATTTCAAAAATATTTATTCCTTATTTTTATTATTCCAAAGTTTTTGAAAATTTGTAATTGATTTACAATAAACCTAATTGAGGGCTTAATAGTTTCAAGATGAAATTTAAGTAAAAATTGAATCTACTTTCTTGTGTTTTCATGAAAAATTGTCTCTTTTTAAACTTAATAATTTTTTGTCAACTTTTTTTATATTATTTACCATGCTTCCACCCCCAATAAATCCATTAATGAACCTACTCCTTGTAATTAAATCGTGTGATAGTGACACATGATAATACATGGTGAATCTTAACCCTAACTTGGTTGTTCAAATTTTAACCTTGAGTATCCAAACCCTAAAACCACTAAAACCAAAAGTTGAACTGCATTTGTGAGCTCTTGTTAAACCTAATGACATGAATTGAATATTTTGCACTTCAACCCATAAATTAGAATTCTCAAATTTTAAACCAAGGGATGCTACACATGTTTGGCTAAGGCACTTCCATCCACCAACACATTCCACAAGGCTAAACATACTTGAAGTTTCACAGCTATGGAAACAACAAATGTGGTCCACCAACCATCAACTTGATTTGACCACCACAAAGGTTTATTAGTCATTAGCCCAATCTCATCCAACAATAATGACTAGCATGTCAAAAATTACAATCTACCCTCCACTAAACCTTAATTTTATATTTTGGGCAACTTAGGTGTCAAACAAGAACTACTAAGGAATATTTCTTCGTTATTTGATGACATGACACTCTAACACTTATTAGTAATGGGAATGGGTGCTTACTTGGAAAAAATGGAAAAAAAAACTCAAAATAGGGTTGCTAACATGTCTCACATACAAACCACACAATTCACTAGAAAAAAAATTGTCTCCAAAGTTGGCTATAACATTGCACACATGTAAATATTCTATTGTGGAACTCAATGCCACAAATGGTATTGCATTCTAACTTTGTATGGATAAGATTCAATTTTTCAAATAATGTTACCTTCCTTGCTAGTTGTGAGCAATCAACTTCGATTTCAATTGTCTCTATGAGGTTGTTCACCAATGAATAGCTTGGAAAATCTGAATTTTTTTTGTGTGGAGGTGTTTGCCAATGGATAGTTCAAAAATTTGGATTTTTTTGCCTATGGAGGTGTTTGCCAACGAACAATTAAAAAATAATTTTCTTTTTGTGGAGCTATTTTCCAACAAACAATTCAAAAAAAAGATCCTGAATAGATGAATGTAATTTTACATCCAACTTATGGATGAAAATTGTCTTAATGGATGAAAAGTGAAAAATAAAATAAATGAAAATCCTTGGATGAATGGAATATTCTTGCTAGATACATACCATGGTGGACATTTCATATTCCCTAGCACATAAAAATGTAAGGTAAAGCTTTAGGCAAAGGGCATTTTCAAATAAGGGGCCTAAGAAATAGTTCAAGTTTGGCCCCACATTTTGGGAATGCCTCTCACCTATAGGCTTTACCCATGGGAAAGCTAACTAGAGGCAAAGGTTATATGAATGTAAGCATGATGTACCATATGGGATGGTTAGATTTGGCAAGCAAGCTTTGAAATCAATTAATTTTAGGTTATGAGGTCATTTCAACACTTGAAATTGGAGTTTTTAGGGTTTGGCACATGGGTTTCAAATAGGTACTTTGATTTTGATTTTTCCTCTTGTTCATTATTTTTTCATCATTATACTTGTTTCATAAGATGTTTTGAGACTATTCAGGAGTTAGGGTATAATGCCAAATTTGGATTAGATTTAATTTTGTTTCCACTATTTTCTTTTTGGTTATAGCTATCTCTTTCTCCTTTCAATGAAATATGGGCAAATAGTTGAGGAGCATAGTTGTTCTATGCATGTGCAAGGTTGCAAAAGATCAGGCGACTTGTATTGTGAACTTGGTCGATGACTTGAATCTTCTTGGGCGGAGGGGGGGGGGGGTAAAATGTAATTAGATAACATGGACCAATTTTCACATTTTCATTGCTCCAATTTAAAACTTAAAAAAAAAAAATCATGTATACAGATTACAAATTTTAATATAATTCATCAAAATTCTTAAGGAAATTTCTGAGAATTCTCTTCATCTGATTTTTAAAATTAATTTCTACCAAATCTGACAAGAAGGTGGGTACCTGGATAGATCATGAGGAGTTGGAGGGGACGGTTCCTACACCTACTCCTTCGGATCCTTACACCTACAAGTAGGCATTTACAGCCTGGGAGCAGGGCATTACAGCCACAAGACAGATTCTGCCACATCATTTAGGAACTTTGTAGGTCATATTATTATTTCTAGCCAGAATCTCTCCTAAATCATGATTACATATAAATAAAGTAAATAAAGTAAATAATAAACTAATAAAATAATTTTAATTAATTAATTAATTAATTAATTATAGGTCACGAGGAATGTTATTCTGAGACTAGAATATCTAGTAGGTAGGTACCACCTAAAAAGCTAGTAACATACTAAGTACAGTACAAAGTAAAGGGTCTACGAAACGGGCCTTCAAAATATCGGCTAGCACCTACGTATAGGCCTTCCAGGTGACCCCCCTGGTTCCTACCTACCTAGCCCTACCATAGGTGTCTACTAATTTGTAGATACCTATCAGGGCCTATGATTGTAGGCTTGTTCATAGGTACAGGAGGTAAGAGAAGGTAGGAAAAGTAGCCAGAAAGGTAGATAGGTAGGTAGGTACATAGGTAGGTGATAAGGTTAGAAACTAGGGGAAAGTGAAGTCCCAGCACTACCCTTGTATAGGACCTATACATGCTTTCCGGGTGACCCCATGATGCCTAGCTAGCTAGCTAGCCCTATAGTGGGTGCCTACTAATTTGTAGGTACCTATAGGGGCCTATGATTGTAGGCTTATTCATAGGTATAGGAGGTAAAATAAGGTAGGAAAACTAATTTGAAAGGTAGGTAGGTAGGAAAGTAGGTGGGTACGTAGGGTAGGTGAGAAGGTCGGAAACTAGGGGAAAGTCTAGTCCCGACACTACCGTTGCAACACGCCGCGCGACCGATGATCTCGTTTCTGTCCTTTTGCGCGCGTGTGCGTCCCCGCGCGCTTGCGCGTCTCTTGTGTTCGCAAACCCACCCGCACACACGAGAAATCAGGAACAAAGTACGGACGGTCGCAGGAAGGCGAGATCTGTCTTCCTTGGCAGATTCTTGGATTTTTTTTCTTCTTTTTTTCATTTTTAAAAATTGTGTTTTGTTGATGTATGAGAATGTAGTTCTTGTTCCAGATTTAGTGGGCTTTTGTTTTTTTGTTTTTTGGGCTGGTTTCATTGCGAGGAGAGAGTGGGAGGAGGAGGAGGAAGCTGGAGTTGTCTGCATTTTTCTGCATTTTCAGTAGTGCGTTTCTGCCGTCGGTTTGGTTTTCAGAAACTTTGCAAAACGAAGGAAAGAAATTGCTTGGATTTTTGTGCTTACTTTGTGGAAGATTTTTGTTGTTGTTGTTTTTCTTCTTCTTCTTCCGTCGTCGTCTTCTTCCTCCAGACAGACAGACAGACAGACAGACGAGAAGAAGAAGAAGTTGTTGTCGTTGCCTGATGAACTTCTTCGTTCGACTGGCTACCGTCTCCAAGTACTACGGCAAAAGAAATCAAGAAAAGCGGTGAAAGAAGAGCATCGGAAGGAGGAGAAAAACTGTTGATGTGTTGTGCACAATATACCTATCTCTTGGCGTTTGTTGCGAGCTTCTTCATGATGCTATAAGTAAGCTTTTTCTTCTTCCTCTCTTCCGGTTTTCTGCAAATCTGTACTCTGCATTATCGTTGCAACAAACGGAAAGCATTTTAGAGAAAGAGGATACAAAGTGACAGAGGAAGAGCGGAAACATCATTCTCATCATCATCATCATCATTATTGTGCATGCGATTCTGTCAGTGATCCGTTTTCCTTAACCAGCGACGTGATTTCAGGGGATCGTTTCTCGCACAGTCTTGAACGGAGCGTTATCCCTATGGCGGCTCTGCATTGTTTGGAATCATCGTGGAAGGAAGACACGGAGTTCAGATACTGGTGGAGCTCATCGGTAAGACTGCTGCGAGCTCTCTTATTGCTGATCGGGAGCCTGTTGCTGCTGTGTTTCCTCTGTTTCTATGGCCCTGGATTGTTGCTGACAAGAGCCAATGAGCTGGGAAGGCAATGTATAGAGCTGAGAAAGAGCTGGCCATACAACAACAAGAATCAGTATCATCAGCATCATCCACATCACAACAGGTTTGCATTGGTCACATGCTCAGATGGCTTGACAACCATTCCACAACGATCTTTTGAAGGAATGATGGAGTTGATCACCCCAAACAGGAAGAGGTATGTTGAGAGACACGGCTACCAATTCATCGATGCCAGTGGCACTCTTGATAAGGACAGGCCTCCAAGCTGGAGCAAGATTCTGGCTGTTAAGACACACTTATCTGCCTACGATTGGGTTTTCTGGAATGATGCAGTATGTTCTCCCAGCCCTTCCCTTCTTCTTCTACAATGCAGGCTCTGTGACCTTCAGTTCTTTTATTGATGTTGCCAGCATTGTTATGATAGAACACAGTGAGGGATTTTCCTTTTCCAACCATAAGGTGGAGTTCTTGAGTCAAGCATCATTTGTACCTATGTGAAATGTAATTTTGATCAATCTGGATGTTCTACATTATTGCATTGTGGCATGTCTGTCTCAAGGACTAGAGGGGTTGTTTAGCTGAAGATGTTACACAAGAGTCAGCAACTTCTTATTAGGTTTGAAAACAAATGTCAACACACTAATTGAGATTTTTTCTGTGGTGAACTTCTTATTGTTGTTACAGGACTCTGTGATAACCAACCCCACAATAGCACTGGTGAGTCCAAAACCTCAAAACAGCAGTTTATTTCTTTATGTTTGCTACTCTTGTGACAGAAGGAAGTAGTTGGTGTTTTATCCAAGGAGACAAGTGACTTGAGCATTTTGAGCATCTGACTCATTCCAAGAATCGAACCCAAGAACTTGTTGTGTTTGTATTGCCACAGGAGGATATTATATACTCGGTTGTGGGAGATGCAGAGTTTGACAACATGCCGGATTTCATTGTCTCTGAGGATGTGACAGGTGTGAATGCAGGTACATTTCTGTTTCCCTGCTCCAGTTTTTGTAAAATAGCAAGGACTCTGGAGACACTTCAATTGCCATCAGGCTGTCTTCAAGCTTGCTAAAATACTCTATTGTGCAGGCATGTTCTTTTTCCGGAATTCAGAATGGAGCAGGCAGTTTCTAGACCGCTGGTGGAACCAGACAGACTTTGTTAAGCCATTTGGGCAATCCAAAAGTGGGGATAACGGTGCTCTCAAGTACCTCATCAGAAGCATGCCTGAAAATGAGAGAAACCAGCATGTACGAATTCCAAGGATGCAATGTCTCTTCAACTCCAACTTATGGAGACCTTCCTGGAGGAGCTGCCATCGGCTGCTTACTGCAACCAAATCAGTTTGGCAAGGTTATTGATGCATTTTGAATTGATATTAGACAAACATTCTGTTGCTTCTAGAAACCCAGGAAGCAGATGCTTGTACAATGGTCTTGCCCAAAATTTGCTTATGCACTCACTGCTGGTAGCTGATGAAGTCAGTAGGGAGTCATTGCAGCTCATCACTGCTATTCATGATGAAGGTGATGGTCTGACACTTTGTGAGTGGATCTCACAAGGTTATGGCTGCACTCACTGTCATATTATCTTCAAAGTGCTATTGTGGAGGTTTTCTCTGCAATCTCATAGGTGTAATGTTAGATGATCTTCTGTAGACAGAAAAATGGTATGAAATCTTGGAGTATTGGGCTGAGAGTTTTTGATAGTGAAGAAAAAATATGGGCTGGATTGGGATTTATAGCACTTTCTGGGATATTCTCATCACAATTACTGAATTCCTGTGTTTTTTTGACTGCAGGAGTTCATGCCAGAGGAGATTTTATGGTGCACTTGGCTGGGTTGGACGACAAGAAGAAGTGGATCAGACAGGTTTTGCAGGATTTGAGAGGAGAGCAATTTGATGAGAGGACCACACAGGAGAAGGGTACAGCTTTGACTATGTCCAGGAAGGAAAGCCTTCCATTCAGGCAGTGGTGGAAATATGGAAACTGAAAGAAGCTCTTTAATTTTAGTGATGAATACGTTAGAGAGATTGAGATGGATTTAAGTAGATACTTCATTAGAATGCCATTTTAAATTTATTCTGGGTATTGGCCCCATGCTGCATTCTTTTTTCTTAGTCCCAGATGCTTCCTGTCCTGTACAACATTGGGAAAGCATCATGGTGGAAGTGCTTTGATTGTCTGTGAAGCTATGAAGTTCATAGCTGCATTTTTGTACACCAGTGTCTTGAGTGAGTTAGAACACCTATCAGTTTCACATGCCTGCTGCAGCTATATCTGCTCGCATCACCGGCTTTCTTCAAAATGGTGAGCAGCACATTGGCCTGCTGAATATTTCTGGTTTACTGTGACTTCATTGTCTGAACATGGGTTTAGGGATCTGGTGCAGTGTTGTAGAGATGAAAAGGAAAATTTACAATGGGTTCAGTTCTTGCACCTTTGGTCATTTGAGGGATTCTCATGCAACCATTCGTTTTATGGTTTTCACTCATTTGGGATTTGTTGCTGTGCAGGAAGTTTGTGGCTTTTAGGTGTGAGGTGAAGAAGCACATGGCATTTGTGCTATATGCCAGACTGGGTAGTGGTCCATCCACCTTGAGAACAATGAATTTGCGAGCTGTACAAAACTCATATTCTTTGCCTTGGCTTCCATTCAAGCCAAGCAGGTTGGTTGATTCCTGGTTTTAATAACAGTCTCATTGGGTATCAAAGTGAAGGTGCATGAAGTGTATTCTTTTGTTGTGGGGTCAACATTTGTCTTACCTGTCTTATCTGTCTTTTCTCTGCAAATACGTGGAATATTTTGTTGAAGATCCCTGCTTACTACATAGAATTGAATTTCTTGGCTGTGTTTCTTAGTAGAGGCCTTAATTTATCTAAAAATGTTGAATACACAACCTAAGCTTGGAATCTGAGGTTTTATGCATTGTTGTTTTTTCTTCCCTATTAGACCCAGGCTCTTAAAAAAGCCTGAGAAAGTTTTCATTCCTAAGGGGAAAGAGTTGGAAGTCCCAAGTTCATCCAAGATCAGTCAGCTGGCCCTAAAGTTTTGTCTGGCAAATGCTGTTGATCTGGATGAAGAAATCTAATTGAAGACTGGATGTGTCCAATGTCAGACTGGGCAAGCGGTGTTACATTCTTGGCATTTTCTTCCCCATTGAGGTAAGAAGGATGATCATTTACACAAAGTTCTGCATGCCAAGGATATTCTCATTGCTCATCCTGATGACTTTCATATTACTCTTGGCATTATATTCTCTTATCACTGTCATCATGGAATTACACAGAGGGTGTGTGACTTAGCACTCAGAACTCCTTTTGTAACTCCCGTGGATTATTACTCAGTAGAAGACACAATCCAAGTGAATAAAATAGAGTCTTTCTGAATGTCTAACGAGTCCATTAGCTGTGTAGACTAGACTTAGTGTTAGGTTGGTGGAATGGTAGGTACTGCCAAGCCCATGTTAGCTGTCATGGATTATATTCTTTCAGAACTAGTCTGAGTTGGCACACCATCCTTTTTTCTTTCTCCTTTTTTGATGACATATTCTGTGTGTATGATTTGCCTTTAAAAAAACCCATGTCCAAATAAATTAAAGTTGTTTTTGAAAAGCCTCATGACTGCGTGTGTTGGGTGATCAATCGTAGGGTGGACATGGCTATCCAACAATGGATGGAGAGAGTTTTGCAATGAAACATTTGATTGTAAGAAATGTTTTATTCATTGCTTTTTTTGTGCAATGCAGTGGAGAGAGCAAGAGTTAAATTGAGTTCTTTGAACCCATATGAGTGGGCATGGTGGTGATCCTAGGGGTGATGTAAATAATATCAATCAACAATAACTACTACTCCATGATAAACATTGGATGTTGAAGGTGAAGTATTTGAAGTTCTGAAATATATTTGAATATTTTGGGATACCTGAAACATTTTGTTCTAATGTATGTGATGGGAAGTTGGAAGGGAAAATGGTTTGAGCCCCACCATGAGGCAGGTGCAAATTGTAAGGTGTGCACATAACTTGGGGATAGTGCTAACAACTTCCCTGTGTGTGTGTGTGTGTGTGTGTTTATTGAGCACACTTTTTGGTCTTGTGAGCTTTCGGTCTTCTGCCAAGTTACAAGACTACAAACTGGACTTGAAAAAAAAATGCCAAAAAAATAATAATTGCATGTCCTTTTTAAAGAATCCATTTTTTGGTCTTAGTGAGTTGGCTATACCAAAAAATGAACTCCTTTGAAAAATAGAAAAAAAGTTCCATATTTTGGAGTTATTACATAAATGGAGCAAAAGTCATGAGGAAAAAGATGATGAGCAAGGTGATAAAAAGGATGAGAAAACTCACAAGAAGAAGATTTTACCATCACCACCATTGCCATCACCACAACCATCCCTACAACAAAAACAAAAAAGAAAGTTAACGAATGAACAAGGTGACAAGTAAGAAAACCATGAATGTTTTTATACACAACTTACCTTGCTTGTAGCTCAATTCCCACCCAATTCAATAATCGGATCCTAACAATGCAGTTTTGGGTCCACCATAATCAAAAACCGAGACCTGGTTTTAATTAGGTTCTTAGAATTAGATCAGAATTAGGCTTGGGTAACTAGGTCCATTAGGGTACTTGGCCAACACCGGTACCTACATAGGTGTTTTACAAATAGCAATATCTTTTTTCTTAAAGAAAAAAGGTTGATTTTTCAAGCTTTTAAAAAGGGTTTTTTCTTTTCAACTTTTGTGATATCAACAATTTGGGAAAACAATTCCCGAAAAAAATCAAAATTAGTTGAATTTACGCTAGGAAAACCCCCAAAAAATACCACTTTTTGATAATAGAAAAAAATTTGTCCCAAAAAAACATTGCTAATAAGACCTTCATTGAATGACCTCCACATAAATGGGAATTATTATTAATTAAAAATATATTGTTAATTTTTTTGGGCATTTAATGTGACTTGAAGTTTTGTTAGTGTTGGAAGTTCAACTTGGAAC
>Ga0209611_10011016_pt1 | contig 13156 bp, 11 predicted proteins | sample S1TSphgellanicum_3_FD_187693 | JGI IMG/M metagenome (GOLD analysis project Ga0209611, IMG submission 187693) | Host-associated microbial communities from peat moss isolated from Minnesota, USA - S1T2_Fc - Sphagnum magellanicum MG (SPAdes) (version 2) | ecosystem: Host-associated > Plants > Peat... | reverse complement strand
TTTTTTTTTTTGTTTTTTTTTTTAGGATTTTTTAAACTTGCATATAAACCCCATAATTTCTCCTTGCCTATAAACCCCATAATTTTTCCACTATAAACCCCATAACTTTTTTTGAAAGTTTATAAAATATCTCTATCTTTTTTATATAAATTCTTAGAAGGTAGATTGCATTTTGTAATTGTTTGTAAATGTTAGTTTTTGGTTTTTGATAAATCATATAATTGTTTTTATTTATTTTTGATATATCATAGAGTTGTTTTTTTTTTTTGCTATTCATTAAAGTAGTAATTTTTAATCTCAAATTAGACATGGAACAATTTTTTAATATAAAAAATGTGATATATCTATTAATGAATAAAGATGGAAGATAAACCTTTGTTGGAACCTAAAGAAAATGGAAGTCTTCAAATAGAAAGAAGTAGGTATCCATAAATGAATGAAATGAAAATGAAGGATAATTTTTAAAAATTGCATGCACAAAGATCATTTTGGAAAGAAAATATCATAAATGTGTTGTGTTAGGCATTTTATTGTGTTAATGATAACAAAGAAGTTGACATAATAACTTCTCAAACTATGCATTGTATTCTTTGTAACAATAATCCAATATGAAATTTAAATCCAAAAACTCAAGCTAGAAAAGGATTAATCATATATAACACAACTAATGGTATAACTATATTGAAGAAACATGTCAATTCAGATCATTGTAATATTTTTAAATTTTTTGAAAAATAAGTTAATTGTCCTTGGAGGGAAGATGAAAAACAACCTTCCAAAAAGAGATCAAATATTTCTTCTATTGCCATATCTAGTTTTTTTGCTTTAAAAGAATCTTTCAAGAAAGATGAAATGTAGCAAAAACATTTTTTGGAATGATTGGGTCTTTTAATTGTCAAAAATCATCCTCCTTTATAGGTTGTGGAAAATAGTTGGTTGAAAAACCATCTTCATTTATGTCCAAAAAAAAATTTCTTTCTAGAAATTTTTTTCTTATGAATTATTGCTCAAATTAGTGGAAAAACTAAACAATTATATGTTTTACTAACTTTAGCAAAATGTCATTTTGCAACAACAAGTTTTGATCTATGGATGTTAAAAGATGGACATGATATATTTTGCATTGGTGATCAATTTTTTAGGAGTTGATTAATAGCTAAAACACATTGCCTTTGGTTTTTTTGAACCAACAAATACTAGTGGATATATTGTGGTCAAAATTTTAACAAAATTGTTGGACAATCATGCATTGAGGATGAAGGATTTAATCTAAACATTATGACTACAACCCTAGAATCAATTATAAGTTGTGATATGTTGGGTTTGGAAGAAAGTTTTCAAGGCATTTGTTTTGGTCATGCATTTTTTGAAAGCTTGCCAATATTCTACAATAGAAGAAAAAGTTTGTAAAGAGTTATGATGTGTCAATCAAAATTGCTTAAGGAGATTTATAGAAATGCATAATTTGGCCAAAGTTTTTTGGAAAGGGTAGGCAAGAATGGGAAAAGGCATGTGTGAATTGAAGTCTTCCCCCAAAGGAATTGAACACTCTAGTGAAGACAAGGTAATTTTTATTTTTTTAAATTTTTTTGTTTTCACATTTTAGAAAAAATAATTACTTTACATAGTTTAACATTTTTTTCACATTTTTTTCAACTTTTACTTTGCATATTCTAACATTTTTTTTGCTTTTGTAAATTTGATAGCAAAGTTATCCTTTTCCAAGAAGCTTTGTAGTTCAAAGAAATAATTATACTATGTTACAGTAGGCAAAATTTTATGAGAATGAATGTAAGAGTGTCACCTCCTTTGACATGGTACATTTGTCGCATAATTGTTGATTCTTTTGGCCTTGTTGCATTTGCTTGTATTTTGAATTAATTTAGGGGTCATTGGTTGTTAAGTGATTCACTAAATTCTACCATATTCATGAGTCTAAAATTCAGGGATGAAATTGATTTTGCAACCTTTGACAACTTAATGGAAGAAAATGAACATGTTGTTAATGTGTTATCATGTTTGGCCTCCAACATAAAAAATGAAGTTGTTCAATTTTGAATTCTTTTCTTTCCTTTAAAACAAAAAATGAAGAAAGAGAGGCCCATAGTATGCTTTCTTTAATGTTGGACCCTAGATTTAAAGCTTTTCGTCTTGTGTCCTCACTTATTAGTTGTAAGCAAGGTAAGGCAATTGTTGAAGATGACAAAAAAAATTGTTTCCTATGCTTTTAAAATATTATTATTATTTGCATCCATTGGTTGAATTTGAAAGGGGTGTTGTTGATCAAAGGGTTGAAGATGATAGGAGTTTGGATATCTTTGAGATGACAACCAACACAAGAGAGCTAGCAATGGAATCGGTTAATGAGAGCTTTTATTTTCAAGTGTTATCAAGTGGATGTTAAAGACATTAAGTGTTAATCGTAGTGGTGGGAAAAACATGAAAGCATGTTTTCTACATTTGTTTTTGTGCTAAAAAAAATCTTAGGAATAGTTGGATATCAAATTGAGTTAGAAAAAATATTTTCATTAGTTGGAATCCTTACTAGTCTTAAGAGATGTCGTTTACAATAAAAAAATTTGGACAAATTGATCTTTATTAACAAAAATTGGCCCAATGATTCTAGGATAGGTTGTAAATCCCTGTCTAGTTTGGTAGATTTTGTTGAGATTGATCTTAACTTAGAAGAAAAGTTAGAGGAGTTTGAAGGAGCTTTTAAAAAGGACGAAGTTGTGAAGTTGTAAATTTTGAATAAAATTATTTTACAAGTTTCCATATATTTTCAATATTTTTTAAGTTTAAATTTTTATTTTAATTAATGAAGAGAATGAATGAATTATTAAATTAAATTTTAGTTTTTGGAAAATGTAATAAATGGGTTGTGAAAACCGGATTTGAAAACTGACTATTATTATATATGCAAGAATTGCCCTATTTGAGAACTGGGTGAATTTGGATTTTTTTTTTAAAATCTTGATAACCTGGTCGGTTCTCACCGCCCCCCCCCCCCCCCCAAGTCTATTAGGGAACCAATCAGGTTCTCATAACAGGATGTCAGAACTGGAACCTGCCGGTTCTCACAAAAAAGTGAGAACCGCCCAATACTGGTATAATTTGGCCATTTCTAAAAAAGTGTGTTGTCTAGGGTTTTTTTGTCTAGGGTTTTTTGAAAGTAATTTGAAAAAGTTGTGCAGAAATATAGAAGGATGCTACAGGTTTAGTCAATTGATGCTAGATCATCCTGTTAGGGATGATCACCAATGATGTTGCTGTAGGAAAAACTCATTGAAAGACATTGCTTGGGTTTCCTTGAAAGTTTTGGCATGGCCTGAGGAGCAGTAGGTTGGTGGGATTCTTGGGTGGGTTAACTTGAAAGTTTCAGCATAGCTTGAGCAGCAATGGAATTGATTTTTGGGTCGGATGCTGGCTGGGATTCTCGTGAAATTTTCCACATAGCCTGTGTAAGCGGTAGTGGGATTCATGAGTAGGATTCTTGAGTTATCTTGAGAATTAATTTCCACAAAGCCTTTGTAGCAGTGGGATTGATTCTTGGGTTATCCTGAGAATTTCTGCAAAGCATTTGCAGCACTGAGATTCTTGGGTTCTCTTGAGCGTTTCCGCAAACCCTTTGCAGCTATGGGGATATTCTGGGTTTACTAGAAAGGTGCGGAGGAGAATCAATCCTCTCAAGTAATAGTAGAATCCACAATCGGCATTCAACCTTTGGGTTGCATTCAAGTGGCTCACAACATAGCTACCGCCAGCTGCTCCGTTAACAATGACTCTTTTGGCTTTTAGCGATTGGAGGCACCGCTAATTAAGCGCCCACATAGGAGGAGAGGATCTGAGGAGAGAGGAAACACCTAGTTGATCTGGAACTAACAATTGCTTCCTCCAAATTAGGGCCTATCTTTTTGTCGTCCTTCTATTTGGCCCCCAACGCATCAACGCTAACAAACAGTGGAAGCACCCCAAGCATAATGTGCTCAGCTTTGGCGGCTATCTAGCAATCCATCGATCTTGTAGCCTACTAATTTGCCGCCAGATATATTTATGACATCCAACCTTGTGTTCAGTTTGTAGAAACTTCAATCTTACTTCACAAAAAAGAAAAGAAGACAACCTTCTCAAGGATTTGATTCTCTCTCTGCTTTTGCTCATTGTCATTCCAGATTCCAATTTGTGTGTGTGTGTGTGTGTGTGTTTTCATTTTTGGCACCTTTGCATGGTTGGATTAAATGGATTTTTAATTTCAGTATCTCAACATTTATCTGAATTATTTAACATAGCTTGCCATGATTATCATAGTTTTCAAATGGCAAAACGTAAATATATTTAGATGATAGTTTGCAATACTAGATTTGATGAGTTCTTTGGTTTGTTAAGTATGTTTTGGCCCATTCCACTTCCTTCAATAACGAACAACACAAATAGTTGGAGTTTTTCATTCTCCACTTCGTCTTCAATTTAACATCAAACTCCTTTATCAAATCTAATTATGTTTCACATGCACTTACTAGGTTAGAAGGTTTGATATAATCAATGTGTAGATCACATGACTAATTTTTATTGACAAATATCAATGTGTTCAATTGATTAGCTTGAAAAAATATCTATGAAATGTAATGAGGGCTCCATCAATTGAGAAAATTGAGTTTAGAATTGGGTGAAAACATATTATAGTGAACAAAAAATGTTATCACAAATCCTATTTTTGAAAACTAAGTGTCTTTCAACTTCCACCAAGTCAACATAAAAAGATTTTTAGAAAATTATACTCATAATAAGATAGTTCAAAACACAAAGAATATAATTGTGAAAAGGAACTACATTTATCACTTGATATTAAATGATTCAAAAAATATTTGTGAAAATACGACATTTATAATAAAGAATTTAAAAAACCATTCAAACGATTGCCAAACTTTATAAAATATCTATGCATGTATTGAATATCAATTGATTGTATTTCAATTCCATATGAAAAGTTTCAATCATGTGATTTCACAAAAAACATAAGCATAAAGCTTTTTATTCAAACCAATGTAAGTATGTGAATAAAAAAATAAAATGTAATAAATTACTTTCATTTGAAAGTTAAATAAGAATTTTTTTAAAAAATTAGTGTGTCAAAATATCATGTTATGTGTTTCTCACAACCCTAGAAGAAATGAAAAAAAATTATTGACCCTCAAAATAATACTAAATGTGTTAAAAAAAAATAATGCAATTTTTAACCCAAATTGTATGAAGGCCAAGGCAAAATCAAATCTTTTAAAATTGACATCCATCTATATACCTATATGCCTATATGTTAAATCAATAATGGATCAACCTTATACAATTTTATGGATCTTTAAAAGGACCATGATATAATTATTGAATTTAGGTTGAACATCAAAATCCTATTTTCATTTCTTTTGTAATTTCAATTAACGTTCTCTATACATTTTCAACAATTTCCAATTTTTTATGCTAAGTAAGGTAGAATGCAAAAGATTCAACTATTTTAAAGCAACCCTCTCCTCCTGGCTTACTACTTCCAAGGCTCCCCAAGGTAAAACCAATTTATATGTTGGTTAGTGAAATGAAAATATTTTCTTTCCATTTTCACCTTCCTTAACAAATTTGTTCTAAACATATTTTCTTTATACCTTTCTTTGAAAAATGAATATTTAAATGGATTCACATACTTTTTATCAGACCAATTTTTAATGAAATGTGTGATAGCAACAACGATATTGAAAATTTGCATGTAATTCAAGGTGGAGAACATCCATTTGACACTAGTTATTGATGGTGGCAATGAAGCACATGTTTCTATAATGCACATGGAAAACTTGAAGAATTAATTAAGCAAGGCTTGGGAGTGTTAAAATTGAAAGTCACCCACATGCAAACATTTTATAAGGTGAGTTCAATAACCCATGTATATGTTTTGATCATGACAATCTCATGAAAAGCATAATAAGCCATAATCATACGACCAAACTTCAAATTTTGGGTTTGTGCAACAAGGGCAACAAAAGTTTCATTGTATATTAAAGACAAACAACATTACAACCATGAATTTGTTTTTTCAAAGTGGAGCACAACATTTTATTTAAGATGTAAGCTATGTAGAAGATGCGAACAGTCACCTAAAATGTCCAATCAAGCAAGAACCAACTAATAAATGAACACATGTAACCTCCAATCCCATTTCAAGGTTTTTCTCCTTTACACACCATTTACCCACAAACAATGAAAAGGCAAAAGGACTTCTTCAAATATATAATGTTGGTTGTGATTAAAGGATTTGTGCCATTGAGGACTATTACTTTTTTGACTAGTTTTTGTCATGGTTGCCCAATATGATGAGCAAGTGTTACCTTTACAAGTTCAAGAATGTTACAAGTTGTTGATGCTCACTACACTTGATGAAGCTCAAGTGCAAGGTTTAAAAGTGAACTTTCAAATTTTATTTCAAACTATAGAAACAAAATTGGCAAGCTCACTTTCAAACATCTTGTGACATGATACAACCTCAATGGATTTGTTGCTATCCCATTGATTTAAAGAACATTAAGTGTGCCTTGATTTGTTGGTACGCAAAACAGCACAATTTTCACACCATTGTTACATAGCAAGTCTATAGAGTTTTTACATTTTGAACAGCTAGATTGATACAAAGAAAATATACTATGTACGTGTGAAGCCTAGAGAGTGGGAACTTGTTATATTTTAGCAAACTTAGGCCCTTCAGGCATGGACATATGTTTGTTTTATTTTTACACAAAGGCATGCATAACAAGTATGCAAAAGTGCGCTGCTTGCAGGACATAAACCAATGCACGGCATGTGCATTGACAAGCATATTCATAATTTGACCATTTTTGTTTTGCAAGTGAAAGCACACAGATGACTCTTTTTCAAATATGGGTGCAAAATTGTCACACACAACTAATCAAAATTGTTCATTTGAGCTATTTTAGAAAGTTCCACATAATTTTGCATCAATGACTATACTGGATAGCTGGATCATAGGGTTACTAGCACTTAGGGTTTAGGGTACTGGAAGACAGGATGTTGTGATGACCCAAAACCCTAAAAAATCCCAGTAATTTTGAACTATACTTGGCAAGAGGCAATCTTTTACATACCAGGTTCCCCATTACAGCCATTAAAGCTTAATCTTGTGATGACCCAAAACCCAAAAATATCCCCAAAAGAATTTTATACTATGAAAGCTTGACTGGGGTCATATTTTATACATGCCAAGTTCCCCAGAGTCCAGACTCCATCAAAGCCATGAAAGCTTGTGATAGCAGGTTGTTGCTTGATGGGAAAGATAAACGATGTCCCAACTCCCAAACATACTTTCCTTCCTTCCAGACTCCAGACTCCAGAAATGGTGGAACTCAGAAACAATCACAACTAACAAATAGCTGCTGGGGCACCTGCATGAACTTACTTGTCGCAGAAAGTCTCAGATTTGCTGCTGGATTGTCAGGCCTTGCAGAAGAAAGAGAAGAGTCGGTGCAAAAGGAATTCAAAACCCAATGCCCTCTTTTTCAACTCCATTTTGTCTGGCTGTTTAGGACCATTAGGTTATAGTACATTGCACATTAGCTTTTGCTCAGACTACTTACTCCACGACAACAACCACTTTTTTTACTCCCTGCAAACAGCATGCTCAGCACAGAGAGAGAGAGACACGCACACACACACACACAAACTTTGGAAGTGTTGCCTTCTTGCTCTCCCCACTCCTCACCATCCCCTCTTTCCTCACCAAAGTTCATCATCTATTTGGAGCTTTTCACTTCCAAACGATCTTTTTGCGAAAAATTTGTGAAACCTTTTCTAATGATCAATTTAAGCACAAATTTGAAGCTCAAATTGATCATTAGAATGGGTTTCACATTTGATTGAACCATGCTCACAAATGATTCTAGTAGACAGGATGCCCCATCAAGGAGTTGTATAGTGTCATACCCATTATCTTGTCAGAGCACATCCACTGGGCAGCAATAAAATAAAATTTGATGTGATGTACATTGCCCCCCATCAGTGTTTTTTTTATTGGCGAATTTTTGCAAAAATTCAACCTGAAAAATGTGTCTTTGACCAATCCAAAGGATTTTTCATGGGAAAAATGGTCCAAATTTGCCAAATTTCAAAAAGGAAACAATCAAATTAAATCAAATTGCCATATTTCTACAATAAGTTCCAGTAGGTAGTCAAGAATATAGAAGGATACGGGTTGTGGTATGGCCCTAATTCGGTCGGTGCCACAAAATTTTAGGTTCAAACCAGTGCTGCGGGGCAGTTCTTGACATTTATGAAGAACCTATTGGTTCTAAAAAATAAATAAATTGGGGTGATTCCAGTTCCGGGTCTGGTTTTAAGGGGAAAAAAAAACAAAATTCGGGTCCAGTTCATAAACAAAATCTGGGTTTTGGTTCTAAAACTCAGACCCAATTCCAGTCCAGTTCTGGGTAACCTATACAAAAACTGCCAGTTAACTGCTGGTTAAGTTAACCTTAAGTTAGACCCACCAGGTTCTAGTCCTTTTTATTAAGAAAGAAGGAAAGGAAAGCCCAAGTACTTTTGGGTAATGAATTATGATAACTTCTAAATGAGGTGAAAATAGATTTGGAATTTGGCCCTGTAAAATTGTAGGGTTTATTATAAGCTACAATTGTTGTTGCTATAACAATTCTGTGTTCTAATTTTTCATGCAAAAATAAGGAGTTATGGGTGGAACCAAATTACAGAATTCCAATCTTAAAGAGGAGAACATGGAAAGCATGAAAGCAAATTACAAAATTTCAACCTTAAAGAGGAGAACATGGAAGCACGAAAGCAAATTACAAAATTCCAACCTTAAAGAGGAGAACATGGAAGCATGAAAGCAAATTACAAAATTGCAATCTTAAAGAGGAGAGTACAGGAAGTACAGGAGTTTTTATTTATCGTAGCATGATCTCTGCAAGCAGCACAGATTATGAACTTGAAATTGTGAAGTTTGAGATACAATTGAGCTCCAGGCTACCTAAAGTAATCTGCACAATCTCTCTGGCATATGCTTCACCTAATCACCTAACCAGCTCCACCACCAGCAGGCTACAGCATCAAATTTTACTGAAATTGTACAACAAAACATATTAAAAAACATCGCTTTGAAGAGATGATCTGATGCCTTCACTGGTTGGGGCCGCTGCATCCCTCATGGATCTAATACTACCATTGATCTGCACAAATGATCAAAGCCCAACAGAAACAAACAAACAAACACTTCTAATACACAAGCTAAATACACTGCACATAAAAGAAGAAGAAGAAGAGAAGATGATGATGATGATGATGGTGAAGAAGAAGACTCTTGAGTCCTGCACAACACACTAATGCTAAATCAGAAGCTGCTATAATCTGTGCAAGTTTGCACTTGATCCCCTTGCTGCTAATCAGTAGCTGCTGCAACCAAAACCAGCTACCAAATTCCAAGATGACCCAAAAGTGTACATTGTCATGTTACACATGGAAAGCAATTAGGGTTGCTCAATCTTCTCTCTGCTAACATACCAGGGTGGTTGTTGATGTTGTTACCAGGTACTAAACTTCCAAGATGACCCAATAAAAGTGTACAACACTAGTCATGTTAAACATGGAAGGCAAGGGTTGCTGCTACACTTCTTCTCTCTGCTAACATGCCCCTAGGGTTAGGGTTTGTTGTTGCAATCAGGTAGGTACCCAAATGAGTAAAATCCAGGTCTCCAAGATTGACCCAAACAAGTGTACAACAACAACAACAACACTGGACACATGTTGAACATGGAAGGCAAGAGTTGCTCTTCTCTCTGCTAAACATATTTTTATACCAGAGTAGTTGTTGTTGATTACCTTGGAAAAGCGAAAAAAAATTCGAAGGAAAAAAAAAAAAGTACTACTACAAACAAAATGTTTCAGACCCAACACACTGTGATGTGAAGAAGCTGGAGAAGAGAAGGCCAAATGTGGTGCTCTTTCTTTCCCAGCTTGCAAGCAAAACAGGGTTGCCTTGCAGAGAAGTGTCAAGTAGGAATTGGATATGTCCTCCTGCTGCAGAATTCTTTCAGTAGATTTTGGTGTATTTTCGAGGTTGGTTTGTGAGTGCCATTTCTGGTGACATCAAATGTCCCATGCTGTTCACTCTTCGCAAGTGGCGATTTACATTGCTGCTCATGAGCCCAGAAACTGCTGCTGCTGCTGCACTGGGGGAGCTCATGATGCTGCTGCTGCTGCTGCTATTGTTGTTGCTGATGCTGTTGTTGCTGATGGGGTATGAAGAAGAGAAGGAAGACAGACGTTGCAATTGTCTGTAAACTCCATACTTATTGCCTCCCTGCAGAGTAGTGGTACTCATGTTGGGATCTGTTGCACATGAAGAATTAGTGATCGGAAGCTGCAGAGACTCTAGACCAGGAGGTGGATGACGCCACTGTGGTAACTGGGGACTAGAACTAGCCATCAGCAACGTTTGTAGCAACGGCCCTGCATCCATCACGGCTTGCATGAGCTTGCCTTTCTCGGGTAGCGAACTGAGCATCACCTGCAGATCTGCTTCCGGGGGCTCTGGGAGAACGTGCTTGCAGGGGAGCAGTTGTTGTACTGATGCAGGTGCTCCTGATCGCTGCTGCTGCTGCTGCATAGAGACTGCTAGACCTGTGGATCCAGTGCCTAAGAGAGAAGAAACCGGGGATCCAGCAGCAGTTTGAAATAAAGCACCAGGTGGTGCAGGCAAGCAGCTCGGAAGAAGCTGTGGACTCACTACTGCAGAGCTGCATAGTACTGCTGCTGCAGCTGGTGAGAATCCAGCAGCAGGAGACGGACCGCTGCTCAGCGATTGTCGCCATGGAGATTGTTGTAGCTGCACAGACATGTCGCCTTGTTGATGCTGTACCTGCTGCTGCTGCTGCTCCATCAAGCTGCTCCTCATGACTTGCTGATCTGCAGATTGGAGCTGAACCTGCATCTGCTGCTCCTGCCGTATGCAGTGCGACAAAAGCTCGTCGGATCCGGAGTCCTCGACTGCGCAGGGCTCGTGGTGGAAGTACTGCTCATGGGTACTACGGTTTTGGAGTGCGTTCGGGTGATCCGTTTGTTCCTGTGGAATCTGCTGCAGCATAGAGTCCAGATCTGCAAGATCCTCCAAATGGTCCACCAGGTGCTCGTCTTGAAAAATCTCCAAGTGCTGTTCATCGTCCTGTAGTATCTCCAGGTGCTTTTGCAGTTCCTCCATGTCGAACTGCTGCTGCTGTTGCACAACCTCCTGCTGGACCGTCGACGCTGCGGGCGACATCACCCCTGAAAGACCTGAGTTGAGAAGCTGCTGCTGCTGGCTCTGATGATCATGAGAGTGTCGACCTAGGGTGGTGGATCCTGCAGTACCGCGTCCTGCATTCATGCTAGGCGAACGAGAGAGACAACCCTGCAAACCCAAATACTGCTCACGCGCCTCGTCCCTCTCTCGCTGAGCGGCGGCCAGTAGCTCCTGCAAGTGTCGCACCTGCGCGTCGTGTAGTTCCACCTCCGCTGACGCCACGGCTCTGGCGGAGTTCAGCTCTAGCGTCGCACACATGAGCAAATGCCTCGTCTCCTCCAGCCCCTATAAACCGGATCCAACAAAACACCCCCCCCAAAAAAAAATTCAAAACCAAATCCCCGCAATCCTCACAATCCTCATTCGAGCACGGCCATTGCAAACAACTGATCCAAAGATCCCAAAACAATCCTTCCACAAAACACAAACAGATCAACTAGCTGAAAAACCGATCAGGAACAACAACATTCAAACAGACCCAGATGGAGATCTCCTCACGTACATCAAACCTGCATCCATGATCCTGACTGCAATTGTTGCAGGATCAAAGCAGCAAAGGCAATACTAATATGAATTCTTCCAGCAGCTGATCCTTCCCATACAACTTTAAAGCTGCTGCATATATATATATTGATCGATCATCCGATCAGGACTAGTTAAAGTCTTCAAGCAATTTCTAAAAACTTACTTGTCCACTGTGAATAAAAGGATTATGATTCGTGAACGAAGACGCCATGCAGTTGTTGCCAATGCAGCCGGCCGCAACAGGATGGAGCAAGCTTCCCGAGTTCATTCCTCTTATAATAATATACCCCAGCTACTGTCTCCGTCCTCCTCCTCTTCCTCCCCCTTCCCCTCCCCGAGTTCGCAAAACACAGTACTAGTTCTCAATCAGCTAGCTTGCGATCCATTAACCCTAGTAGTAGTAAGTAGTGCTCCTCCTCCTGCCTGCAGCTCCTCAAGATCTCCTCCTCAAGGGCGAGTATAATAAGCTCCTGCAAGTTCAGCAACTGAATAATCGTTGGAAAAAGCTGCTGCAACAAGAGAGGCGCCAGAGAAGAAGAAGAAGGAGGAGACGGAGACGAAGGAGAAAGGGCGCGAGGATTTGTGCGCGCGAGCGGCGTTAAGGATCGTGCAGGCAGGCAGGCAGGCAGCTAGCTAGCTAGCTAGGGCGGTAGATAGGGAGGGCGGTAAGTAGGTAGGCAAGGAAGTAGGTTGGTAGGTAGGTGGGTAGGTTTAGGTGTCCAAAAACAACAACCGCTGAGCGCTCACTAATTGCAGATTCACATTTCAGTATTTGACCCCTTTAATAAGTTCATTCATCCATCTGCACTAGTTTCACTCACTTTTTGGATGATGATTATTTTGACCCCTCTAATAAGTTCATCCATCTTCTCTTGTTTCACTTACTTTTTGGATGATTATTATTTGGCCCCTTTCATAATTTCATCCCCTTGCACTAGCTTCACTTACTTTTTGGATGATTATTATTTGACCCCTTTTGTAAGTTCATCCATCTGAACTAGCTTCAGTTACTTTTTTGGATGATTATTTGACCATGTTAATGAGTTCATCCATCTGCACTAGTTTCAGTTGCTTTTTGGATGATTATTTGACTCCTTTCATAAGTTCATCCATTTGCACTAGCTTCACTTGCGTTTGGGGATGATGATTATTTGACTACTTTAATAAGTTCATCCATCTGAACTAGCTTCAGTTACTTTTTGGATGATTATTTGACCACATTATTGAGTTCATCCATCTGCACTAGTTTCAGTTACTTTTTGGATGATTATTTGACCCCCCCCCCCT
>Ga0209611_10011014_pt1 | contig 13163 bp, 8 predicted proteins | sample S1TSphgellanicum_3_FD_187693 | JGI IMG/M metagenome (GOLD analysis project Ga0209611, IMG submission 187693) | Host-associated microbial communities from peat moss isolated from Minnesota, USA - S1T2_Fc - Sphagnum magellanicum MG (SPAdes) (version 2) | ecosystem: Host-associated > Plants > Peat... | reverse complement strand
ACCTAACATTAGAAAGAATGTTAGGTATCATCTTTCCATTAGATCTTTAGTTGATGATAAAGCTCTCAAGTGAAGTAGATCCTATTTGTTGAGCTCAAGGGTGGATCATTGTGTGCCTAAACCTTCTATGTGATCCTATGGTTGGGTGGAGAACTCTATTTCACTGTTTAAATATTCTTTTGGCATTTGTTGTAATCAATATTATGCTTCATATTGTTTCTCTAGCTAAAGACCTTTTTATCCACTCTTGTGCTATATTTAATTGATTTACTTCTTTTTGGAGTTTCTTCTTCTTTCCTCTTCTAATTGTGCATGATCCATTATCTAACATTCAACATTCAAAATTCTCCATTCTTGAAACACAAATATTTGTCTCTAGAATTGAGGTTCAATGCACATACCATGTGCTTCCAAAAAGTTCCTTACATTTGAATGTGTAAAATTTTATTTTGTGTCTCAAATTTGGACAAACATTACATTTAAATGTGTAAAATTTTATTTTGTGTCTCAAATTTGGATAACATTACATTTAAATGTGTAAAATTTTATTTTGTGTCTCAAATTTGGCCAAACATAGAACAATTTAATCTAGAATCTTGTTTTGATTCATGCCAAATGAAAGAACCCTAAACCACAAATAAACCGTAAACCCAAATTCAACACTTTTATTTTCTTGATAGGGATCACAAAACTTACCAAAGCCTACAATCAATATATGAAACATTTCCAACTTTAAATGTCCATAGTGCAATCAAAGTTTCATCAATCGAAAATTTAGTTTTGATCTTCCAAGTCCAGGTTAGTCACAATTGTTCATTGAGTCTCTTATCGACTCTATTGTCTACTTGGTTTTTTGGTTTCCCTTTCTATGAACTTTAAAGCTATTATCAAACTTTGCTATGAATTTATTGCACAAAACCAATCTTCGGAGGTGTTGTGTTCATGTCAGTGGAACCTATTTCTAACCTTTGTGTAACCCATGGCATGGTTGGTCCTTCCTAATTGGTGTTTGTCATTTCATCTCTTGCGCATTTTCTGCCGATAGGTGTGGTTTCCTCTTCATCATTTGTATCTATCATTCCCTTTTCAGGGTTTGTTGGGGATCTTGGTTCCTCCTCTTCACTATCCGCTATATTGTTTTTTAGTATTAGATGATCCATCTCCTAGCTGTAAACAAATGTAGGCATTTCCTATGCATTGTCCTCTTTGTTGGATTCATTCCTTGGCCAATTCTTTAGTAAGATTGACCCGTTTATGTTTTTTGACATCTAGAATCCAAGTAGGTAGTCACACTACCAGTGAAATCGTGTTCTGAAATTTTTATTCATTGGGTGTGTTGGCCATGGATTGTTTCTAGGTGGTTTTCGCAAGCTATCCAAAAACTTTGGTATAAACATTTTGATCACCGTCCCATATATCTTATAATCTTGCAAGTGATTAGAAGATGCCCAATATCCTACTTCTGTTTAGTACTTTGCATCTACATTTTTCAACTCTTTTCTATCTATAGAAGGATACAAATCCAAGTTTGTTGTTGTTCGACAAGAATGCCATGGATATGGATATGGTGGCATGTTGCAAATGAACTCATTTAAGACTAAGTTTCTTTAATTTTTTGCTTCAAGCTTCACATTAAAAATTACATTATTTGTCCAAAATAATCTAGAATTGCAAACAAATGTGTCTAATGACATATTTCTAAGTGTATATTCTATTTTTGTATTTATTACTATCATGATACCTATTTGATGTGTATTGGACCACTTGCATGGGATTGGTGACCTTATAATGTTTACATATGGCAAATTGACTCTTCGAGTCAAAATAACTAGATTTGTTTCCATAATCACAAAATTTATTTGCAAATCTTCCCATTAATCCCCATCAAAAATCAAACATGGACCCTTGAATTGCAAGATGTTTCGAACCACTAAATGTCATAGGCTTAGCCACATGGGCACCTTGGTGACATGGAAAAATATTCCATTGTGTCAGGGTATATTTTTTCATGTTAGCAGAATATGTCAAAAAATATATTACAACATGGACAAAATTTATTGAAAATATTCCTTCATGTTGACGAAATCCTATTCATCGATCATGTTCACCACTCACACACTCATAAAATAACATCCCTCATTATGATGATATTAGAAAAGTATTTGGAGGAGCAATGTGAGGTGGAGTTTTTTTTTAAAAATAATTAATGATGGTTACTATTAAAGAAGGAGACAAAACAAAAAAGAATGTGTGAATGTGTGGGGTGTTGATGTGTGTATGGAGCCTTTGAAATAAAGGAGTAGTGCAATTGTAGAGGTGCCCCCTTATCTTGATGAACCTCCTAGCTCATCGTCATCTCTTTGTTTTTTTCTCAGGTGCAAAAGATGACAACAAGCCTCCTGTTTCGTTGTCATGTCTTTGTTTTTTTGCTTAATTGTAATAAGTGACAACGAGCTTCCTTGGCTCGTTGTCATCTCTTTGTTTTTTTTCTTAGGTGTAGCAAATGATGGTGAGCCTCCCTAGTTCATCGTCATCTTTTTGTTTTTTTCTTAGGTTTAGCAGATGACGGCAAGCCTCCCTGGTTCGTCATCATCTTTTTGTTTTTTTTCCTTAGGTGTAGTAGATGATAGCGAGCCAAGAGGCTTGTCATCAATTCTTGGTTTTTTTCTCAAGTGTAGAAGACGATGATGAGCCTCTTAGCTTGTGGGACATTCATTGTCATTTCTTGGTTTTTTTCCTCAAATGGAAAAGATGAGAACGAGCTAGGAAGCAACCAACTTGTTGTCATCTCTTGGTTTTTTTCTCGGGTGCAAAAGACAACAATAAGCCTACCAGCTTGTGGTCGTCTTTTGATTTTTTTCCCCAAGTGCAAAAGACGACAATGAAACCAAGATCTAAGCTCGTCATCGTCTTTTGCTATTTTTTTTAAGTTGCTGCATACAAAAGCACCCTATGTCATGCCCAAGATTTAATGTAATTATTAATAAATTTTCAGTTATAAAAATTAATTGATAATGAATTCATGTAAATAATTAGTCAACATAACCAAATAATTATAATAAAAATAATTTTAATAATATAACTTTATGATTTTTATATTAATTCAATTCAATTATAATGAAAAATATAGTTACAATAATTAAATTTTATAATTAAACTATATTAATTAATTTTAATCAAAAATAAAACTTCTAAGGTATAAGGTTTTTAAGCCTTTAAATATAATAAAAATATTTATTATTATTGATATTGGGAACATTTAAATTTGTAATTCTTCTTGTTTCAAGTTATTTTTGTATTAAAAAGTTGTAGCAAGTTGGAAAAAATAAGTTACTATCCTTTTTCATATGTTGTTTGCAATTGTTTGTTCAAAAGAGCTTGAAATTCTTGGGTAGTGGTAGCAATCACTATTGTTGGGGAGATTCAAGCTTTTGTTTTTCTTTTTTGGATTAATTGTTGTTTAAGGATTTGAGTGTTTTTGTTGTAGGATGGCACGTCCTTGGAAGAAACTTAAACACCAAGGAAAGGTGACTGCTGATAATTAACAAGTGAACGTTTTAACAAATGAAGAGGAGATTAAAGTGGAAGAAACAATTATCATCTATATTCCTATTTTTGAAGGTAAACCTTAATCCCATTCGTATTCTTGAAAGTAAATTTGTTGTGATGAATGATATGTTTCACATGATAGGGTTTAAAAGAGTGTAATGCAACACATTATGAATAAAAAAATACCAATCCAAACTTTAAACCCCATCTTCATTTTCTATTTGAAAATGGGGATGGGGTATTTTTGCCCAATTTTTTCCAAGTAATATCTTCATTGTTTGAAGGTTTTAATTGCTAGCCTTTTTGTAATGCCCTCCTTGTATTTAGTGTTTATTTGCTAGTTTGTAATACCTTCATATTTTTAGAGTTCTCTTGTTAATTTATTTGTAATACCTTCATATTGTGTAAGGTTTTCTTGCTGGTCTATTTACAATACCTTCATATTTTGTAAGTTTTTATTGTTAGTTTGTTTGTAATACTTTCATCATTCTTAAGGATTTTTTTTGGTTTGATTTTGAATGTTGTTCTTGTAAGGGCTCCGATGGCTTCACATGAAAGTGATCAAATAGAAGTACGACCAAATCATGTAATGGAAGATGCAGATTGGGTGCACAAAGGGTCAAGGTGGAAGTGCAAAATCAATGGATGCACCGACGTTTATGTGGCTAAATGGCTATTTTATTAACATTTGGACAACAAACACGAGCTTTGCATGGAGGTAGGCAAATCTGATTGTCCTTCTACTCGTGTTGGGGGACCAGGGCAACAAAATCATCATGTTATGAACACTTGAATTTTGAGCAACCCACATGCAAGGCAAAAGTGGAATGAAAAGAAGGCTTTCGATAAAGTGAAAAAGAAAGCAGAGTTAGAATGGGATGAACTCCAAGCCCAAGCACAACAAATGGAACAAGTTACATGGCCTTTGTTGGTACGTTTAGCCTCCGAGATCTTGTTGGGCATCATTGGGATTCCAACATGGGGAATGGGGTTCATCCCACAAAGTGCATGGGCACGCCTTGAAAAGAACGAAAACCTTATTGAGACAATTCGGGCAAGCAGAGTTGTTTATGCAAAACATTTGAAAATTGCATGGGGTGTTCGAAATTGGACATTGGAATCCAATAAATGCAACCGAGTCAAAGAAATGGATGCAATATCCAAGTATCACAATTTTGAAATCATTCATGGGCAGTATATTTCCATACTTATATATTTTTTAAAAACCATTATTTGCATCTTAACATTGGAATGTAATTTTATTTTATTTTTTTCTTGTGTTAAGCTTTGGGGCACAACAAAAGAGGCTTTTGTTGCAAATGCAATTCGATTTGCATTTAAATGTTATCAATTATTTACTCATCACCATGCAACAAAAGTTATAGAAGTTGCAACAAAATATCACACTAGTATGGGCATTCCTTCTAGTTCATCCTCTTTGAAGGAATAATTATAGATATAGCTTTAGTGCACGTATACACCATTTTGTATCGAACCATTATAGATTAACTTAGCATGATATATTTTTGTCACCATCCTTTTTGTAGTGTGGTTATTTGAACATTTTTGTTTCAATCCACTTGTTTTAATTTTAACCTCTGATTTTGGGATTTGTAGATTTCGGGTTAATCTTATGCCATGTTGCACACAATACCCCCATCCATTATGAATGGATTACATTTACTATAAACAAAATGAACAATACCTTCATCTAATAGGGTTAGCACATTTTGTGGCCATGTTAGAATATTTAAACAATACCTTCATTATCCTTATCATGAAATACTCGCACAATAACCTTAACGAAAAAATGTAATTTAATATTTTTATATAATTACATTGCCCGTTTTCATGAAAGGACCCCTTGGTGCATAAATCGGTTTGTCTATGCAAATATTGCAAACTTTTGATCTTCTCTTGCTTATGGTTAGGTTCTCCATAAAGCGTTTCAAATTGCAATACCCACATATCAACCAACTCATGTTCAAGTTCCATTACCCTAATCAAAACTTTTGCCTTATATGTGTTTCAAATAAATAGGGGGGACATTGGGTTTAAGGAAATTAAGCCCGCCTTTTTTTCATTAATTGTTTTAAAGTAACCTTTTTCCTAACATTTATATTATTTCATGGAATATTTTTTAAATGAATTTATGTATTCACACACACACATATATTTAACGAGGTTCCTATTTTCTTTTCCTTTTTCATTAAAGGAGAAGAGAATGAAGGTGACTTTGTGACAAAAGTATGAATGATAAAAAAACCTTCCCACTGGTTGGGGTCCCCCCCGTAAATTAGGTCTAAAACATAAGTTGATAGTTTGAACACAATTTAGGGTTATGAAAAAATAATTCCAAAATTAAGTTTAACACGTAGTTCTAAACAAATTGTTAAATTACACCATTAAAGTTATGCAACCAATTTTTTTGTGTTTATTTAATTTAGGGTCAATGTAAGGATTTTTTGTTACATACAAAGGTTCTACTCAACATTTTAAGGTTCATTATATAGGTTTGCTTAATTTTTCAAATTTAAACCTATGCATCCATTAGGTTGTAATGTCTACATGATGAGGGTTAAAGTTTTCAATTTGTAATACCATACCCTATCACCCTATGTTAAATCCCAAATTGCAATATCTAGGTAAATCTATGTTATGTAACCCCCCTTGATTTCATAATGCAAAAACCTATTCCCTCACCATCTAAGATTATGTAAGATCATCTTGTTTACCAAATGTAATACCTACATTTAGTGTATAAAAACAATAGGATGTATCCAAAAGATACCTATTTTAAAAAAATTAACCAATTATCAATACCTTCATCTTTAGGTGTAAGCATTGACTGTGGGCATCTCCTAGTTTTTCCAAACCTTAATTTGTAATACCTACACTATTTGTAATGAATGTTAAGGTGATCATTAAGGTAATTTTGCTTTTATTACTATAATGTAATATTACCAATCTACATAGTAAGCTTATCATTATACCTACATAAATCTATATTGTGTACCCTCACCAAAAGCCCCTTTTTGGTTAATAAAAGTCTATTATGTAGGTATTGCAAAAACTTAGTCCTTCATCATCTAGGTGTACTTAGGGGGATCTTGTCCATTAAATGCAATACCTACATTTAATAGACTGAATGCAATAAGAAATATCCAAATGATATTTATAACTAAAGAAAATCATCATTTTAATGAAAAAGGTAAGACAATACCCGCATTAAGTGGTCAAATCCCCCTTTGGAAGGAATAGGGAATTTGCAATACCTTCAATCAACATAATTAATACCCATGAAAAATATGAAATTATATGAAATACTTGTGTTAGTGCTCGTTAACTTTTAACTATGATATACTCTAAACCTTGCAATACCTACATGCAATACCAATTAAATGCCACAAAAAACAAGATGGATAAACATTACCTGCATATTGACCTAGTGATTATTATACAATTGACTTGTAATACACACCTTTATATGATGTTTGAATGAAATATTTTTGTTTGGGAAATTTACAAGGTATGTGTTATATAGCCTTAATAATGTAATTTTAACTTTCAAACCCTATATGGTCACTAATACAAAAATCAACGCATTAACACATAAATAACCTTTTTTGACACAATTGTAATATGATGCACATTTTAGTATGGAAAATTAAAATGGGGGATAAGTACAAACAAATTTGTGTTTTTTTAACTCATGAGTCCTCTTCTTACAAATATTTCCATGTTCTAACATCGTCTCATGCCAATCCTTCATCCAGTGCATTGAATTGCCAAATCCATCATTGACGTAATGAAATACCATGCCGAAATGCATGACTTCATTCGTCTTGCAAAGGCGAATACTTCATACATTTGTTACAATAACACACGACAATGATGTGGTGTGGTTTATGACTTGAACCCCACCTTCTTTGACTTCATTGATGATTTCTTGCATTATGTCACCCATTCAAGTAAGTGTTTTTTTTGTGGGGGTGGATGATTTGAAGGTTGGTTGTGATTTTTCTTTTTTTCCACATTGGGGGAAGTATCATCCAGTCTCATAAGCTCGCACATATCAACAACCCATGGTTTTTTAGAGTGATTTTCATTTGGCTCTTCATCATTAGATTCATTGTCATAAATGTGCAAATAAGTAGGGTCCGCAAACATGGCAACAAAACCTCCACAATCAAATCCATATGATGTCCCACAATATTGAATATATATTTTTTAGTGAAATCGATACATGTAAGAAAAATGGCAATTTGATGTTTACACAAGTTTCCACACAACGCCCATTCACATGTGCAACAAGCATACTTGGTGAAAGGAAGTGGGACTTTATATGTCATATTCGGATGTTATTGGCTTCGTACCATCCATGCATGGCCAATTTTGTTCAAATCATCTATCCCATGGGTGACATTGGTGTGAGGGATCAATGTGGCCTTCTCACTGCTCATTTTCATAATACATTCCACAACTTTATTTTTTATGAACCTGTGTTTCTTCATTTCAGTTGTGTGCATGTAGTGTTTTGCAACTATTGTTGTGAGTTTCCACATTAGCCAATCAATTCATCAATCTCGAAACCCTTTTGTTTCCAAAGAGAACCAACATTTCAATGCCCCATGGTAAGACTCAATTGATGCTTGTGTGTCATAGTTTGAATGTGGCACTCGTTGAAACCCCACCATCCACAAATCTACAACAAAATACAGTGTGCATCCATAAATTGTCATGTAAGTATTGCATTTCCTTCTACCATATATAGTATGGATTAAGATCATAATGTGGGTATTGCATTTTCCCCTCATATATAATTATCATGCAAGTATTGCATTTAAGACTCCCACATTAGTGTGGATTAGGGTCATAATGTGAATATTGCACTTTACCCCCACATACAATGTGCATCTTTAAATTATCATGCAAGTATTACATTCAGTGCTCCCACATATAATGTGAATTAAGGTCTTAATGTGGGTATTACATTTTGTGCCCACATGGGATTGTTAAGTCCACCATTGGTGTTTTTACCTTAATTCAAAAAGTGAATATTTTGGGATATGCATAACATGGTGCAACAACAATAATGGATTGAAAGTTAATTCACATACCAACTTGGAAATAATAGTTTTAAAAAGATTGAGTCCATGAATCATCAAGTAAATGTTGGGTGAAGCTTTTAATGATCTTATTTCTCCCACGAATTATGAAGGCTTCAATGCTTTCATTTGGTTTAATGCGCATGTACATGACAATATGAAGGTCATCTAATATTGCACGTCACACTTCATTGTCTTTGATTTTTTCCATTGAACGTAAGTGCCAAGCCTTTAAAACGTGCTTCATGCAAAGGTAAATGGGCATTTGATCATTGCCCCACACAATCCAAACCATGCATAAAATACCAATTTATTATCATTTCAACTAATAACATTATTTACAATGGAGAATGTGGGATGAAATTTTGAAATGGCTACATGTACATAAAAGCTCAAAAAAAGGTAGAATGAAAATAAAACTCATTGCAATATTTGTAATTTTATGGAGCATCATCAACAATGAAACATGAAGGTTTCCATTTAGGGTTCTTAGAAGCTTTGTTTTCAAAGGAATTAGCCATTCCACCAAATCATTGCATGTTTGGTAGCTTGTAATGATCCATGCAATCGGCACTCCAATGCGATGTGCATCAAACACCATCAATGTAAACAAATGAAATTTCACATCATTGATGCCGAAAGTTGCATCCATTGAGATTGCCCCATTATCACCTAATGAAACCATGGCTTGTAATTGAAATGGGGTTTGTATATTTATTATGAATGGGACATGAATCCCATTATCTTCACTTGCATTTTGAAAATAAAACACATCATCTGGATGATTAAATGCCCATGTGCAAAGGGAAATGGCCGGATTTTTGTGTAAACACCAACTTTTTTTTTTATGTTTGCGATCCAAGTAAAGAATATTTTATTGTCTAATGAAATCATCCCTTGTCATTGTTTCTCCTAAATTGATTTTAGCCCACCATATTGTCTTAACATATATTTGCTTGACGGTGTAGCCTAAACCCAATTGGGTCCAAATGTGGTCCTTGAGGGCTTGTGACATTTGTGGGGCAAAAAAGAATGGTTGCGCAATGGAATCAAGGTCATGTTTGTCATGTGCAGGTTAACCATTGGCCCGTGTATGAGGTCAATGGTAGAAGATTATTTTTTTGCCACTTCAGGTCATGTGTACAATTGCTTAATCAAAAATTAAGCTAAACAACCCCATTTAATGGATGGATGGTGATTTTGGGCTTCACGATTATCTTCCAGCCCATACCCACATGCATACCTACAAAATGTGAAGTTAATTTAGGATGTAAACTTTGGTACAATATGAGGTTAAAAAACAACTTCCATATAATTAAATGAATAATAGAACATCATACTAAATACGGCCGAGGTGGTTTTGGATTCTTGGCATTTTTACATTTTCTTGTGAGGGTACTTGTTTATAAATGTTCCACTTCATCGAGGAGTCTTCATGGCTTCGTTCACCGTTTAAAAATTCCAAAATTCATGCATGTGGGATGTATGCACACTCAACTTCGATTATATGTGCCTCTCCATGTTGAACATCTTTTTTCCACGCCAAGTCCATGTTGTTAAAAGGTGACTTTTTTGGGTTTTGAATCTCAATATATTGAGATTTTGAAGCACGACCCATGTTTGAAACTATGCCTTGAACTAATTGTACCAAAAAAAAAAACAACAAATTAATATTAACGCCCAAAACTTTATATTTGTAATATGTTGAATTACATGTTAATTGTCATACTAATGTAAATGTACATGTTTTAAGTACTTAATTTTTATCCTTCATTTAAACCCTATACAATCATGCACATAATACCTTAAATGCTAAGTATGGAGAACATATGATATGGTCTATGGCCATAATTGTAAATTTTAAATCCATATTATCTATGGATAATTTAAATGTAATACTCACATGATAGTTAATAAACTACACAATTTATGGAAAAAATAAATGTAATACCTGCATGACAATTTAAATGCACACTATATATGGGGGAAAAATGTAATACCCACATTATGACCCTAATCTACACTATATGTGGAAGCCTTAAATGTAATACTTGCATGACAATTTAAAGATGCACACTATATATGGGGGAAAAAATAAAATACCCACATTATGACCTTAATCCACACTATATGTGGGAGCCCTAAATGCAATACTTGCATGACAATTTTAAAATGCACATTGTATATGGGGGAAAAATACAATATTCACATTATGACCTTAATCCACACTATATGTGAGAGTTTTAAATGTAATACCTACATGATAATTTAAAGATGCACATTGTATGTGGGGCAAAGTGTAATACCCACATTATGACCATAATCCACATTATATATGGGAGAAGGAAATGCAATACATGTATAAAAATCTAAAAATGCACATTATATGTGGGTTGCAAAATGTAATATTGGCATTATAACCTTAAATCCACACTATTTATGGGAGGCCAAAATGCTAAATCCATATATCAAACATGGAACATTCTTAATGGAATTTGACGACCGTATTAAAACCATCCAGGGAAATTGATTTCCTTAAATTAGGAACAAAATAATAAAAAAACATAAAAAAATGATTAAGAAAAATATCATACCGTTGATGTTAAAAGATGATATCACATTCAAAGGAGTTATATCTTGATTTGGAAACACAACCTAAATAAATCAACACACATTTCATTAAACCTTAAATTTAAAACCCTAAATAATCCTAATGATAAATGCTTTCAACCTAATGATTATACAAACAAAACTACAAATGGAATACAAAAAACATTTATAACAACTATGTTTTGAATTTTAATATTAATCAATTAAAAATTATAATGAATCGAAGCATTAGCTTTAGAGTTTAAAACTAATTACCCCAAAAATTTATATATAAACCTAAACAATTTTAATGGTAAATGTCATACAAATTAGTAACTATATAAACATGTACAAATGCCATACAAAATAATCTTTTAGGAATGAATGATGAATTAAAATTGAAACATAATGAAAAGAATAAATTAAATGAATGAAATAAGAGTTTATTATATTACTTTTAGTGTGCTCACTTCAACTTGAAACTTTCTTCATTCACCTTCAAAAGAGATAAAAGGCATCTTGTTGCAAGTATTGTATGTGAAAATTTGGCCAAATTTCCCCCCCAAAATCCAACCTAGGATTGATTTTGATTAATATTGAAAATTGTGCAAAAAATCATAAATGTTTGATGTCTTTTTAACTCTAAATTTATCAAGCCTATTCCTTGATTAAATTAAGTACATCTTGCATTAAATGGTCCAAAGTGGGGGTAGAGGATTGTTGCCAAAAAACAATTTCGCAATTGTAATACCCACATTTTACATTATAATTTTTGCAATTGAAGTCCATAATTTGCAAGTGCATAGGTAGATATAATGATGGGTGGATAGGTAGGTTTTGCCAATAAGTAGATGTTTTGCAAATAATTAAAATGGCATTATTGAAAAATGTATCTACTTTTTTGGTTAATTTCTAGAGTAGGAAATAGGTAGAAGTTTAACCAATAAGATATATAAAGTTTGCCAAGAAATAAAAGTTAGCTAAGAAGAACTATAGGTTTAGCCAAAATATACAAATTTAACCAAGAAGAAATATAGGTTTAACTAAAAGAAATAAATTTAACTAAGAAGATATATAGGTTTTGCCAAAGGATATAAGTTTAACCAAAAAAATAAGTTTAACTAAAAACAATATAAATTCAACCAAAAGATGTAGGTATTGCCAAGAAAGAGAAGTTAAGCCAAAAATATATATACATTTAGCCAAAAAAAAAAGTTTAACCAATAAAAAATATAGGTTTAGCCAAGAGATAAAAATTTAACCAAAAAAAAAAAAGTTTAACCAAGAAGAAATATAGGTTTAGCCAATAAGAAATATAAGTTTAGGCAAAAAATAAAAGTTAGCTAGTAAGATAGATAGGTTCAGCCAAGAGATAAAAGTTTAGTCAAGAAAAAATATAAGTTTAACTAAGAAATAAAAGTTAGTTAATAAAATATATAGGTTTAGCCAAGAGATAGAAATTTAGTCAATAAAATATATAGATTTGGCCAAGAGATAGAAATTTAGTCAAGAAAAATCATAAGTTTAGTCAAGAAGAAATATAAGTTTAACCAAGAAGAGATAAAAGTTTTGCCAAGGTAAGTAAAGGATTAATTTTTAGTTAGTAGGCAGGGCTAAGATTTAGGTCAGTATAGTAGCTAGGTGGGTGGGTAGTATGGATGTCAAGGTTGAGAAAAAAATGGCAATGGAAAAAAAAATGGTCAAAGGTTAGCAGCCCAAAAAGATTGACTGTGGTGGCAGAATGTTAGTTAACGTGAGGTAAAGAGGTGAATGAAAAAGAGGCGAATCATTCAGCCCATCCTATGGACAGAACGGCCAACTGGTGGAGTCATGGGGGCTGGTTCACTCTGGGCCAAGCAAGCAAGGAAGGCCTTGAAAATCAAATGGGCGGGGCACAAAACGTTGTGTGTCAACTTA
>Ga0209611_10011012_pt1 | contig 13164 bp, 4 predicted proteins | sample S1TSphgellanicum_3_FD_187693 | JGI IMG/M metagenome (GOLD analysis project Ga0209611, IMG submission 187693) | Host-associated microbial communities from peat moss isolated from Minnesota, USA - S1T2_Fc - Sphagnum magellanicum MG (SPAdes) (version 2) | ecosystem: Host-associated > Plants > Peat... | reverse complement strand
CTGAAAACCAGTTATCCCAAACTTGGACATGATATGATGGAAATAAGCTTGAGGATTGAACAAGGTAGATTTTAATAGAAAGATAGTCCAGTCAAACACCTAGGGAAAATCAAATGATCCAAATGTTCAACAAAACTTGGTTGGAACTTTGTTTCTCTATCTATAAATCATAGGCAAGGATATCCAAATCTAATACACCCAACGTTACTGACAAGAATAGAAATGTGCTAAAATGGAAGCAAGAAAATGAAAGCCAACAATCTTTACTAAGCGAGAGAGATAGAGGGCTTTAGTGCTTATAACCTCCCCATTATTCTTTTGAATCATCATCTAATTCATAATTTTTTTCATCTTGGTCATTATACTCCAATGATTCCTCTCAATTACCTTGTTCAAACGTGCCATTGGAATCTTGATGTTGGTAGAATCGTCACATAAAAAAGTCTTATAAAACTTTCAGCTGCTCTACTGTATCAAAACCATGTGTCTACTTCAGTTGCTCATATAAAATGGCTTTAACCACATTTCCAACAGCTAACCTTTGCCATTTTTTCATGACTTATTGGCATTTATTTATTTATATGTGTAATTGACTTTAGCTTTAATACTATAGAATGGAATTCCTTTCTTACATGCGTCAAAACTTCTTTTTTACCTTTCAATGAGGTAATCACCTCCTTCAATTACCTTATTTCATGTGCCATTTTGGAATGATGTTGTCCAAACTGCTCCTTCAAATGCAGCTTTAGCTATTCAAATTTAGCCATAGCCTTTTCCTTTTCCCAAACGAGGTGTTGATTGATCTCTTGCATTTTTTCCTCATTAAGAGAAACAAAATTTCCTTCTAGTCCAGCAAGGGATGTTTGCAAAACATTTATTTTCTCAGAGAGAATTTGAATTTCTAAATTTTGATTTTTCCTTTGAAGCTTTGTTCTTTTGAAAAAATGTATCTTAATCTCCTCTTCATCAAATTTGATATCTAACTCCTTCTCATTTAATCAAATTTCTTTGGATTCTTCCAATGTTCTTTAGGTTTTAATTGGAGTTTCCTACTCCTTTGTTGCTTCTTTTGTTTTACAGTTTCTTATTTTTGCTCTTCCATTTTTGCTTTTATTATTGTGAGTGTTTGCACTTGCCCTTGCCTTAGCTCTTGGACCATTTCTTTGACTTCATGGCTCCTGGCTTCTTAGTGTTTTTCTCTTCCTCTTTTAATTGTTTCTTAATGAAATGGGAAGCAATAATAATTAAGGTAGATCCCAATGTTGTGGACGTTGATCATAATGTCATCTTTATGACTCTTGGCCTTGAGATCTTAAATTGTTCTATGCAATCTCACTATGAACCAACTGCCCCAATTTAGTGGGCTTGTTTCAACAATGTTGATGGTTGCCAATAATTTTTTAGGATGTAAAGAATCTTTGGAGAGAACTTTCCAACCTCACTAAATGTGGCAAGCTGCAATTTCACATGATGGTTGGAAGATTTCAATATTAAATATCCTCTATCTTGAATGTAATGATCATTCACAACAACACATATTGGGTTTTACGACTAGTTAATAAAATGACTATTGTCTTTTTTTATTCCAATTATAACTACAAGTCCATGTTAATGACTACGTAGTTGTAAAAGACATTGTGGTGCCACATGGCATTATGGTTTTGCAACTATAGTCGATATCATGACTTGATGGTTTTTAAACAATTTTCAAAATTTCAAAATTTTATTTTTAATCATAAAAAATTAAGTAGTTTAACACAATTCCATTAATTCTTGTAACTTTTGGTGAATAATAATAACTTATGGTCGTGTGATGTTAATGTGGCATGCCACATGGTAATGAGGTTAACTAGTAGTCGCAACACTTCATGATTTGTGAGATTAACTTCACATCATGATTCATGTTATTGATTTGATGAATTAATCTCATTTATTAGATAGTTGAAAATATTGTTGTCCTTTGTGATTAATAACAACTTAATCTTCCTTGTGATGATCACATGGCATACCATTTGGCAACATAATGTCACAAATTTTCATGGCAATCCATGGTTTTTTGTGACACCATAAGTTTTTGTGTGTTTTGAATTTATGGCACCAATATTTGTTTTGGCATACCATAATTTTTTGTGTGCCATGAAGTTTTTGAAATTATGAATTCACGCGCATGTGTATGTGTACTAAAAAATATATTATTAACTTATAATTATGACTACAATATTAATAATTGTTTTGAAAAAGGTGACACATAATTCATTGACTTTTTAACTACTTAACATATTAGCTCAAATTAACATACCTATTAAGTTAACCTATGTAGGTTACTTAACAAAAACCTATTTCGTAATATAGGTTACCTTGTAAATTTTTTAAATAGTCATTAAACATTTATTACCTTTAATATGTTTAAATATACTTAGAATGGGTTACCTTACTCATAGGTTAATTTAGGTAGGTTTGCTTGGGTTCTTAATTTTAGGTTTTTTGCCAAGTCAACTTAAATAACCTCATTACAAAATATTTTATCAAGTTTATACCCACTTCAATTTGTGTAACTAGATGCGAATATGATGTGACTATAATGCACCTTTAAACTCCTTAAGAGACCCAAATGTGGGTCCTAGAACAAAACAATGGAAAAAGAAAAAAGTTGGGGCACACTCCCTAACTCATAGCACTTTGGGGGTAGGAGGGTGTGTTGGAGTTCCAAGATGCGACTAGGATGAATTCACAATTGAGAGTTTAAGATGAAATCAACTTGCACAACTAAGAAAAAAGAGTGGTTAATACAAGTTGAATGGAAGTGGTGCGGTGGACTTAGTAAGAACAACCTCAAACACAAGTTTTACACAACCCATGACCTTTGGGAGGAGGCATCACTCCCCTCCCTATAATATATTATGTGCCTTTTCATGAAAAGGACATCCAAATGTCACTTTTCCTTGGGATTCTTGTTGTCCCAAAATTTGGATGTTCATATTTTTTTTAAATCAAGTTTTTTTAAAGGTGCAAAGGCAATATTTTATATCCCTCAAAAAGATCTTTCGAATGGTGTGTAACACACCCCAATTAGAGTTCATTTGACCCCTATTTTCAAGGGGTTTGTGGTCAGGAATCAAATTCCTAATTTGACTCTTACATTTCTTTTAATCATAAGTCATGCAAATTAGGTCTAAATGAACAATGAGAGGGCATTTTAAACATCTACAATTCAAAAACTTTTTAATGGTGTCATGGGGGCCCAATTTCATGCTTGTTTGCCTTTCCAACCAAGGTTCTAAACATTCGTGATTTCTGCACAAATATAATTCCCAAAGTGGGAGTGCACTTAAGAGTCATTGGGCTCCATCCCTAGCACTTCCCCCATTTGTGAGTGTGTTTAGGTGTTCATGGGCCCTTGCATTCCACACTTAATCACGAACCCAATGTTAAAGTTGCAAAGATTAGATGCAACATAATTATTTTAAGTTTTTGTTTTAGCTTAAGAATGTTTAGGTTAACCTATGTTAGGTTAGTAAGTAGTATAGGTTGACAAACTAGTTCATTTTAAGTCAACCTAGGAAGGTCTAAGTTTAATTAGATTGGTAGGTAATAGGTAAATTAACCTAGGTCAACTTAGGGTGGTCAAGGTTTAATTAAGGCTAAAATGTTTGAGCTTTATAACTTTGTGTTAAATATAATTATTATAAAAAAATGTGGTAGTGTAATGGATGAGGACTTGAACCTCAAAATGAAGGTGAAGGGTTCAAATACTCATTCTTGCAACCTACGACATCTATGCGACATGGTTTAAGTTAGGTAATCTAGTATAGTAGGCTTCTTGGGCTAGGACTTCGACATTTGTTTTTAATTTAGGCCACCTAGCCTAGGTTAGGTAGCTTAGGTTACTTAACATATGTAGTTAGCCTAAATAGGTTGACTTCTAGCTATGCAATCTAGGGTAGGTTGCTTAACCTAACTAGGTTAAGTTAGGTTGACTTTTGGTTATGCTAGTTACATGGGTTAAACTAGGTTGACTTTGGTTATGCTAGTTACATGGGTTAAACTAGGTTGACTTTGGTTATGCTAGCTACATGGGTTAAACCAAGTTGACTTTTGGTCATGTGCAATGACTCATAATGTGTTTATAGATTTTTGACACATGTCATCCATCCATCAAATTGTCTTTTGTAACACTTAGTTGAATAAAATGAATAAGTTAAAATGGCATGCACTTTACATGTCATACCAAGGTTAACGATGACATGGAATTTCATTATTATAAGAAAATTCAAAAATCTTGGTCATTAAACTGATTAGACTTTACAACTAAACGTCCTTTATGACTAAATGGGTGAAACGACATGGGTTTAACAACTCGTTAGTCATTAATCACATATGTCTTTTTTGACTAATATGTAGTCGCAAAGGCCAATCACAAAACCCAAAATGTGTTGTTGTGATTATTTTCACCATGGAAAAAATTGGAATAGTTTTCATAGTAGGTTTCCTTTTAGAGGTCATTATGCCTTCTTTGGACAATTTGAAGATATTCCCAATGGATTCAAAATCCATGGGAATATAAATGTTTCCAATTTGACTAGAAAGAGTTAATTTCTTGAAATTACAAATGATTTTTTAAACTAGTACTTCATTTATAATTGACCACTTCAAACATCAAAATTCTTCCATACTACCAACATGTGCCCACACATCATCATCTCAATTTGTTGCCCATGCAACAACCATAAAAGATTCAACAAATTAAACATCAACTAACCAATTGTTGAATTTCAAATTGAATATCAAGTTACACCTTAGGATTTTTGCCTTTAAAGTTCTTTGATATGCTTGGAACTCTCACATTACCTTTACATTTTCCCATGAACATTAAAACGAAAAACAAAAAGAATGAAATGAAATAACAAGACTACACAAAATTGTTTGAATGGAACAACAACAAGAAGTTTCAAAAATAAAAACTACAACATTAAATGCTAAACATTTGGAATGAAAACAAGGTCCAAGACTACACTAAAAAAATGACATAAACGTCCAAGAATGTCCCAACACTACACTAGAAAAATGGTCTAAAATTGTTTAAGTTGAAAGTGGGAAATCTTAGGGTTTTTGTAAAGTATACGAAAGTGAGGTTTGTGGCTTTTTCGCTTTTGAAATTTGTCATTGAAAATCTATGAAAAAAACATTGCATAGTCGACAATCTATTGACTATCTGTAACAAAAAGCTTACATGTGGAATTGGGAGTTATTTTTGGATCCTTTGTGATGGTGGGACATGGATCAAAGAAGGTAATTGAACTTTAATCATGTCATAATTCACACATCTTGTTGATGTCAATCTTGCTCCTTTCTATCAATATTTGTTTTTTTGCTTTTATTGTTTATTCTCGGTCTAGCCTTCTTATTTTTTCTTCTTGGCACCATTCTCACATTTGTTCAAGGGTCTTAATTGAGGGCTTGTTAGAAAGATGAAAAAGTGAGAGCTTGCATATGCTAGGGTTTTGTTTAGGTTATAAGCATGTAACATGATATTGGCAGCACTCAAATTGGTTGGTGGAGTGTGAAGGGAGAAGGAGATGTGTGAGTTTTGGAATGATCCATATGATAGACTTTTTGGAAGGAGTTGAGAGATTATGTGTTTGTATGTGTGTATGCATGTTTGAAGATGAAACTGATTTGGAGTATGAATAGGGGGTGGAATTTGTGACTTAAAATGCATAATCTGCAATTTTTGTACATGTGTTTAGCAACTATGCATTTTATCAAGAACTATGCAAAATTTGGATAGGAAATGAGGATGTTTAACAAACATTATTGATTTATCGAAAACCTTATTTGCCTTGGGTAGTTTATGTCCATTCTTCAATGAAACCCAATTGAATGCCCTTGTTAGAATGCTAACGAAGGTATTCATTCCTTTGCCATTTCACAATTTATTACCTAAAATGAGACATTTCAAGCTCCATCATTTTTGACACAATGCCATTTCAGAATCATTCAACAAATTGCCTTGGTTTTGCATCATCTTCACCAATAGTCCAAAACCATCGTTAAAACCTTAGGCTTACAATGCAACAAAAGAATTGAAAGACCAAGTTACAACCCATAAACATTTTTTTTATGAATGTATAGAAAAGAAAGTGACACAAAAATTCTCTACAAGAAAGTGTTTGGCACATTTATTTCTTATCTTGTCTCTAAAGATCGTTTTGTTTGAATCAAAGTTCACTCCTTATAGTCCAAGTTCCATTCATTACCAAACCTCCATAACTAATCAATGCCACAATTCCATGAAAAATAAGAAAACAAAAATGAAAAGCTAGTAAGCTTACCATTAACATCATAAACCAACGCCCACCATTTTGTTTCTTCCATGAATACGACTGCTTGAAACATAAAAACAATAAAATAAGAACCAATCAAAACAAATAACACACGACATTACATGATAATTGTAGCACATTGAATGTCAGATCAAGGTTGTCACTATTTATTTATTTTTGCTTTAGGTTTTGTTTTTAGGTCATAATATGATTATCCAAGTTGGGGGTTTAAAAGTGACCCATCCCCAAGTTCCTTGATAGATTCAACTGTGAGCCCAAGGTGAAAACAATGGAAGGATAAGGAGTTGGGGTATGTTCCTTAGTTCGCAGAATTTCAAGGGTAGAGGGGTGTGTTAGAGCTCCAGGATGGGGATTAGGAAGAGTGACAAACAAGTCAATTATTCACACAAACTTACAAAAACCAAACAACGAGTTGGTTAATGCATAGTTGGAACACCTTTGGTCCACGGACGAGCCACAGGTGAACACAGACTTACAAGATTCATCATGGCTCAAACTTGGGGGAAGCCACCACCTTCCCCCTTATAGTATCTTCCATGCCTAGCCACGGGGCTTGCACCTAAATGTCATTTTGTCCTGGGATTCCCAAGTTGGGAGTCCCGAAATTCTAAAAAATTGGGACTCCCGTGACTTTAGAGGCCCATAATGTCTTGTGAAGACCTCTGATTGAGATGAATTCTGAAGAAAAGTTATATCCCTTGTCAAAACTTTCCAACGATATGTGGCACACCACCTAAAAGCAAGTAAATTGGGGGGATTCTTGACTTTTAGTGGTTGGGAGTCAAATTGGCAGTTTGACTCCCGACCCTTCTTTTGGCAATAACTCATGTTTTAAGTACCCAAATGGGTCATGTGAACCCATTTGGGACATCTACATTCCAAGATATTTCTAATGGTATAAAGAATTCTTCAATACAATGAGTTTTGTCCCCTGCAATTGCCTTTGAAGATTTGGGAATCCATTAGAACTCTAACTCCCAAAGTGGGAGTTCACTTGGGAGTGTGGGGGTTCATTCCCTCACACTTTCCTACATTCCCAGGAGCATGAAATGTGAATCCTAGGCTTCACTCTTGGCCCGCACCTTTGCAAGCCCTTGCCTTAATCGCAAGCCTAAAGCTAGTATTACGACAAAAAGGCCAAGTTCAAAACCATTTCATAGTTTCTTTAACCATTGGATGTTAACTAGTTGTGAACATTTTTGGGCTTATGTAGCTATTATTAGTAGTTTGTCAAAAGATATAGTACACATCAAACTTTTGATCCAATTGATAATGATCAACCAATAATTCATTTAAAGTGAAACACACAAACAAGCTTAAATCAAGAATTGATACTTCTAGGTTCAATTTGCGGTGGCCTTTTACATGAAATTTTTTTGATTACATATAAATTGGAACACATTAAGTTTAGGAATGGTATTTACCCAAGTTGATGATGGTAGTCAAAAATTTGTGATGGCCTATATTAATCAATCCAACAACAAAACAGAAGCTGAATACAATTTGTATGAAGGGGAACACTTCACTATTGTTTGGCGGTTTCTTCATTTTGGTGCTATTTTTATGGTAGCCCATTCACATTGGTCATAGATCATTAGCCTTTAAAATTCTTGATGGAATTAAATTGTTTCATAAGAAAGTTAGCAAGATGGGCTTTGATTTTAAAGACTTTGACATAAGAGTTTCATCTACACGTGGTACAACAAAACACACACACACACAAACATGCGCATGTAGAAACAAAAATAGATGGATGTAAACTTTCAAAAATCTATAAAGTCTAGATGCTTTGCATTCGCCTACAAAACTTTAACCTATAGTTGTGATTAAAGATGATGCCATCGACAAAGAGTACTTGGTCTTCATGAACCTCCAATGAGCATTGTTAGCACTTGTCAACCTACGACATCTTAACAAGGAATAGTGCACTATTCAACAAATGGCACCATCATCAAATCAAGTGATTCCAACAACCAACATTGGAAGTGCCATTCCAAGTAATTTGAATTCCTTGCACATTTCAATTTATGTGTAAACATGTAAACACTAAACATAAAACAATAATTTTAGAAAACAAGACTTCAAGAAATTGAAAAAGAACTTTGAAATTCAAAGAAGAGGGAGGAATACTGAAAGGATGTGATACGAGTTCCATGTAGATTTCATAGATTTCACTAGAGATAATGCATAGATGTTAGGTCCTTCTTGCAAGAGTAAAGGGAAGTGGAAAGTTGTAGATTCATCAAAATCTTTATAAATTAGAACAAGGAAGCCCAAACAAGCAAATTGGGAGAATTTTGAAATCATTGCACTCATCAATGCAAAGAAATCTAAACATGAGGCCAAGTTGGAAATTGTTGATTTGAAAGACAACATGGAGACATTTGTAAAAAAATGGAAGCGCATCTTGGAAATTGTAATAAACAATGGTCGTTTTGAGCATCACCTCAACATACCAACCTAAAAACAAATGGGGGTTTCTTTGTGGTGACTACAAAAAAGAACACGATTACATGAGTGGTACACAACATAATGAAAAATATTGGGACATGTATGTAGAAGAAAAAATCACACAAGGCTTGCCCAAAAACTTTAAGAAGATGTTCATTGAGTTCATTAACTCCTTCATGAGCAGCAAACCTTGTTTCAACCCACCACATATGCGAGATTTTATAAATAGAGATGATGATGTGTATCGCGCACTAGTTGATCATGTTTTTTCACCGTGTGATGACCATGAATTCAAAGAGTTCAACAATGAAAAGGCAATTGAAAGAGATGCATCATATCTATTTGTTACTTAAGATGTAGTTTTCCACTATGCATAGTCATTGGAGACAAGGTAGAGTTGGGCAACGCCTCTGAAATTTCAAACAACAAGGAAAAATGCTCAAGGTAAACCAACAAAGTTTTCTTTCCCCTTGATTAAACTTAGAATCCCAGGAACAACTGCAATTAACATATCACCCTACATTTCCAAGTCCAAATGCAAGTCCAACTACAGGAGGAGGACAATGTCTAGTTACTTCAAATCCAATACCAAGACAAGTTACACAACAAAATCCAAGAAAAGGAAGAAATATTCCCATAGCACAATGCACATCAAACCATCCAAAACATGTTACAATAGTTGACAATGCTTTTGGTATTCAATCCTAGTGCCATGTGGGGAACTAATGTGTAAAAAAAAATCAACATTTATTCACAAAAGTTTGGTGGAAGCAACGAAAAAGGTACTGTGGCTTTGGTTTAATTAATCAATCAAATCCATGAGGCTAGCTTGCAATTGAGGAAAAATGAGTTCGAACACATGAAGAAATGTTATAAAAGCAATTGGAATATTTCAAATTTCAAGACATAGATATCCACCAAACTCAACAAGGCATGTTTAGTGTAATCACATGGTTCACAAAAGTAATGGGCCTTGCAATTAGAAGAGATCTACATGAAAATGTGGCAACAATAGCACTTGGATTGGCAAAAACAATACTAACAATTAGAGTAACAACAATAGCAACAACTAGACCAATAGTAGCAACAATAACAACACTTGCATCGAGCCTACCAATACATGTCAATCTAACATTCGACATTGATACTATTTGACATGGAGATTTAAAGTCATGAACTTGGAATTTTACAATTGTAGACATTTGAATTGACATGATGTGAATACAATAAAATTGAATACCATATGTAGCTGCCTATTTGATTTGTTGGACAATTTTAATTGCGTTGTGCACCAAGGTAGACTTCTAGGGTACAATAATGTTCCTTTGAGAGCTTTCTGCCTTGGATCTAAACATTTTTTCATTGTGATTGAATCCATTTAATGCATCATTAGCATTTTACATTGCAACTTCCATTTCTATCACTTGCATGAGATCGTAAACATCTACTTCTCTCCTCCCAAGTATCAAGTTGTGGAGTAAGCAACAAGCACTAAACATATCAAGCACAATTGTGACATGCAATTTTGTCTTTTTGAAACGTCATTTGAAATTTTGTTTCATTATTCTAAAGACATTTTCAACAAGTAACCTCCTCCGTTTGTGTTTGTGGTTGGACAATAGCTCCAACATTGAATTTTGTTCTTGATCTTATTTATGTGGGGTCATGAGCCAAGAAAACTTGGCATGTAATGTTTATCCCCAAGTATATACAAAAACACTCCATCTTGTAACTTGGTGGCCATGTTAAAAATGCCCCCATGTATTGGTTGTTGATATAACTTAGACTTCTTCAACACATGAGAATCATTCACATTTCCAAGCAACCCCACAAGACAACCAAGAACCTTTTCTAACTATCAACCATTACTTGAACTATAATATTGTAGCCCCTGGTCTTGTGGTAATAGTAATCCTTTGAAAAAACATTAGCTAGTTTTGTTATATTGATATGGGTCCCATCTATAGCCCCCATAATGTTAAGCATTTTGCACCAATTTTTGAAATCCAACATGACAATTTGCATCTTATCACACGTAGGCCAATTTATGAACTTTTTGAACACAATGTTGATTGTTATGATCACTTCACGCAACACAAAAGTTATAGTAGAATGGCCAATGGCAAACAATTCATTACGTGTTAAAATGTTTGCACCTTGTGCAAGCTTGTAGATTGCACATGAAACTTGAATTTTGATGGGGATTACCTTCTTGTACTTTGTATCCTACTTTGAAATAAGAGGTTTCACTTGGTTACAAATGTCCATAAATGTATCCTTTGACATTTGAAATTTTTCAATCCACCTTTTGTTATCATATTTTGTCAATAAGAAATGATTGAACCATGTAATTGATTGGGGTTTCACCTAGTGTCCCAATTCTTCAACAATTGCTAACAAATTGCATGACACCTTATAGTCATGTATCATAGCAGATGTCAATATGATATTATATTGTAGTTACAGTTATGTGTATAATGATTAACCACAACCAACAACATAGGGTAACTTGATGGGGGCACAACACATAATTGCTACAAAGCTTGACCATTGACATAGATTCATGATAACCAACACAATGAGACTTGCAAAAACAAATAAACATTTATGACCAAAAGAAAAGAATTGTGGAAAAGGCCAATGTGGTTGTCCTATTTGCTCCTTCAACCTAAAAAAGTTATGTGTAATCATGATCTTTGTGCTAGATATGGAGTGCAATTTCAATTCTTCATGTAAACAAAGTTCTCTCAATACAAAGTCAATGAACACAACTTGAAAAACAATAAGGTACCATGTTGAAAAAAACATTTACAAGAAGGATGCCACAACAATAAAGATATAAAATACACGCAAGTTATCCAAACTTCCACTTGAAAACTAATTGAGTTTCAAAATGCAAAAGTAAAACAAAAATGGAACAAAGTTCAAACTACATACTTGAAAGCTGGAGCATAATGAAACAACAAAATTCAATAAAAGCACTTAAAGACAACACGCAACAATGACAACACTCCAACTAATTGCACACATTCCAAAATGCACATTGCACTTGCAACAACAACAAAACTTGAGAAATCAAGTAACCCTACAAAAAAAAGGAAGAAGAAGCTCTACCTCTCGCAATAGGTTTGGATGTGTTTCCAAAATTTTGCTTGGAGGTTGCATGGTACCTTGCAGTCAGGGTTGGCAATATCGAGTTTTATTCAATCGGGTTTTATTTGGTTTTTAAATAAAACCTGAGTCCCAAGATAACATCATAATCGGGTTTTAATCGATTTATTTATTGCGGTTATATTAATAACTAGGGTTTGGCATTCAATTTTGCCTTTGCCACAGTGGCGGTGGTAGGGGTGCGGGTGGCCCGGGGCTTGACCAACTCCGGAATAAAACCAAGTTTTCTAGAATGAAAATCGGGTTTTATTCATTAAAACCAAAAACCCAATTTTCTAACGGAAAAAAATCGGGTTTTTCCTAGCCCTGTTTGTAGTTGACACTTGATGTAGACTTGACGTCAAAAACATGTTAAAGATTAAAGCATTAATGTTAATTTCATGATAACAAAAGCACAAAAATAGTATAGTTAGTGTTAGGACACTTTTAGAGATTGCACCTTAAACACCAAGTGCGGTGTAGGCTTAAATCAATTGAACTACCTCTCATTCACATTTTAGCATTGTGCATTTTTAATTTTGTACTTATTTGTTATCATTTTTGTCATGCATATAATCTGAATAAAATATTACATTTACCAGTATTTTGATTGTATGTCATTAATGAAATATTTGAAATGGATGAAAAAACCAGTTATGATTTTTCATCCAAGAAGTCATAGGTTTATGAAAAAATAATGCCAATGAGAGCTAACAGTGATAGCTAAAGCTGCAAACAGTAGATAATTAACAAAAATGAAGATCGCAACTTATAATTCCTGACTTATAGTCCATCAGGTCATGGAGATTCTCACAACAATTGATTTTGTGGTTATGTCCGAAATAATATGGACCTTAGTGTGAAAGCCCACATAAGGCCATTCACCTCTTCAATTCAGTAGATGAGGTGGCTCACAAGTTCAATTTTTATTTTTTTGTTTTTTGCAATGCAATTTGATTGGACCATCACTCAAAGATATCAAACTATGGAGGGCCCCCAATATGGAAGGTTATATTTTGGAATACAGAGTTCCTGCCCTTTGGCCCATGTATATAGGTGAAAGGAGGACAACATTTGCTAAAGCATATGGGATAAAAGTGAGGTGCTATTGGGAACTCTTTGCTTTGAACCCCTCGCCCGCCCCCACCCAAAAGAAGCTTGCATGGAAAGTTGACAGTCCACTGTCCAAGTGGAATGTAAACAGTGGACAGTCCACTCC
>Ga0209611_10011011_pt1 | contig 13166 bp, 9 predicted proteins | sample S1TSphgellanicum_3_FD_187693 | JGI IMG/M metagenome (GOLD analysis project Ga0209611, IMG submission 187693) | Host-associated microbial communities from peat moss isolated from Minnesota, USA - S1T2_Fc - Sphagnum magellanicum MG (SPAdes) (version 2) | ecosystem: Host-associated > Plants > Peat... | reverse complement strand
TCAATTTTAGATCTGGAGTCCTAAAAAATTGCAAGAATATGGACACTCTAAAACAATAAACAGGAAAAAATTGTCACATTAATTCACTCTCCCTCGCAGAATAAGATACCAAATTGGACAAATGTGCCATGAGATATTCTGCCTGTTAAAAGAGAGACCTCTTGTTTTTGTGAAGGGCTGCAGCTCAGAAAACTTGATTTGCCTAGAGCATGAGCAATCATCCGACGAGCCACAACTGGCACAGGCCGAACCCTTTGCACCCCGGTCTGTTCCAGCTCTGGGCCAACTGAAGAATCTGCAAATATACGCTCACGAGCTGCTTGGTATGCTGCCTCTCTTTCTTCCAAGGTCAAGCCTGGATGCAGAGAAGACTGTTGACCCTTTTGCTCATCTGACATGTACAAGCAGTTGAATGGCACCTCAATATGGGAAGGGAAGAAAGAGAACTGGAGAATACTACTACATTAGCACAGACAATGGCATCTTTTTCTCTCAAGAGTCTTACAAGAGCAGCTTGATTCAAACCCTAGAGAAAAATAAAGATCCTCGGTCATTTGGATTCTCAAACAATTACCCTAATGTGCAGAGAATGGGAGGGGGCAGTAGAAAAATTTGCAACTTTTGTTTCCCACTACAGCTGGCCAACAATCTAGTTCCTATATACAATGACAAGAAACAGAATTCAATTTCACACAATTCCTTGGGCTAGGAAACAGTACCTTCCCAAACCTTCCACAACTATATCAATTCAATCTATACCATGAAAAAAGCAGTCTAACATGGCTCCACATGTTGACAACATTTTGTCCAACTGAGAGGCCATTCAAGTACATGGAATTTATACATTTGCAGTCTGCAAGGTACCTAAAACAATAACATTGAAGACAGACCTGATGTATCTACACTGCGTATCAGAAGCTGTGGACTTGAAGGCACATGGTGTGTCTCTCCATAGCAACCCACCAACACATCACTCACCAGCATGGTGGGTCTGAAGAAAACATGCAAGCAAGAATAGGTCAGATGCAAATACTAAAAAAGCCTCAGTGTGAGATCCTCCTACAGCAAGAAAATTCCTCAATCAAGAACAGAGGGACCTGCAAAAGCAAGCTTCTGACAACTGATAAATCCCTACAAACTCAAGATGAGTTGCTCTGGTATTTCAAACCAGAAATGTAAATATCAATGTAACTGCAGAGAAAACTCCAGAAAGAGATGCAAGGTCACCAAAAACAATGTTGTGTCAGTTCCAGCCAAACCATAACAAACACAAAGAATGGGCATGGTCTTAACATTGTGAGTGTCACTCACAAAGTGTAAGACCATCACCCTTGTCATGAATGGCAGTAGCTTGCTGCCAGTAACCCCATGGACTTCTGATCCTAGGTCTAGATAAGTGTATGACCATCTGCTCAAAACTTAGGGCAAACAATTACAAAAGGTCTGCATCATGAGATTCTGTCAAATTTCTGTTAGCAATGGGAAAACTCAGTCATGATGTCAGGAGGCACTCAAGAGGCATAGTGAGAATACATACATGATTGAGTCTTTGGATCTTTCAATGATGAGATGCCGTTGGTCTCCTTCACCCACTGACTCATGCACCAATCTGCAGGTCCTCATCCAGTTCTTAAGGGGGGAAAAAAAAACCAAAGTAATCAACATACCTAAAATCCTACACTGTTTAGCAAATCCAGGCAGGGTACGGAACCAGGAGGGAATATAGCCATGGATGAGAATGAAAGTTTCCTAGACCTTGCATCAATATAAGCAGCAAAAAGCCTGACTTCCCTTCCACTTAGTTTCATCTTCCCATTCTGAGACCTGAGGTGCACCATGAGATGAGATACAGAGAACATGAAAAAGCCTGTGAATCATAAGCAGTTGCATTCCTTCAGCCCATGTAAGATATAGCAGTTAGAGAGAGAGACACACAAACACAAACACACCTGAAACAGTCAGCCAAGCGATGCAGAAGCATCCGCTCATAGGACAGCATAGGCTCCAATACCAGTGAAGGCTCCCCTCTGCACCATTGGAGAAGCTTGCCTTAGAATCCTCCATGGAATTGAACATGGATAGGGTTGACAAAGAAACCGGAATACATGTCTTCTCCCACCTTCTCTCAAGTTTTCACCTATTTATTTCCACATGATCTACTCTACATCATCAATTTCGTCTCAGATGAACCAAAGAAACATCCCAGCCTCTTATGGGTGAATCGAAGCTTCCCTGAATGTTGTATCAGAGTTCTTTGACCAAATAAAAGTCCATATCAGATTGAAGCTCATCCTTACAGCAACAATAAGATAATCAAACTGAAACCACTGCGCCTCTAGAAGGCAAAAAATATTAAAAGAAAATCACCCCTTCCACTCTTTAGTTTTGCCACAAAAAACCCCAGAAACGGGCACCTAGGTACTCATAAGACGGCTCTGCAGAAAACCCTAGAAAAAAACAGGTACATACTCATAAGACGGCTCCAGAAACTCGAGGAAGAGTTCTTCAACAGAGAGCACCAGATGCTTGGTGTGTAAGTTGTCTTTCACCAGCCATGCTAGTTCCTCCACCTACACCAACCAACCCCATCGCCACAACACTCTCTTCAAAACTCTTCCATCGGAGCATTAGCTTGCACCAAACAAAATTAAAAAAAAACAAAAACAAAACAACCAAATTGTTTTTTGAAAGAAAACCTCAAATTCTCTGCTGCTACTAACTACGGCATCGGCTACAAACCTCCGTTGGAACGCCCATGGTCGATCCTCTGTCCAATCTCTGTTATTGTTCTTGTCTGCTCGCCCCGAAATCTCCTCTGCCGCTCCCTTTCTCCCTCTCCGCAAGAAGGTTTTTCCCAAGCAGCTCCTCTAACCCTAAAAGCTCACCCCTTTGTTTGTAAGGCTACCATAAGGATCAGGATTTTTTTTTAAAAAATTTCAATTTTTTAATATAAAACCTTTGGCGATTATTTTTCCCCCGAAAATTAGCAAAATTAGTCGAATTTACACTAGGCAGTCAAATTTACACCAGTCAGAAAAACAAAACAAAAATGCGAATTTTTTTGCCACATTTAGACTAGGATTTTAGGAAATTTGTTGCCATTTAATGCTAAAGCATTCTTGGGATACTCACTAATGATGCTAAGTTAGAAATGGGAAAAGAAATAAATACTTGGAGTGATTTTTTTTGTGATGAACTTTTTGCTATTTTCAAAACTTAAGAAAACAAAACATTTAGATTTTATTTTAAATAATGTATAAATGTTTTTAGGAAAAAAACTGTAACTTTTATGAAGTTAAAAATTGAAAGAAGAGGGGGAAAGAAAAGAGCAACACATAGGCTACATGAAAAAGGGTAGGTTCAAAGTCAAAACTGTGCAAACCTTTATTTATAAACACACCAATGATTCAAAAAATGAACAAATATATTTAAAACTAAGGGAAAATTTAAAGGACATGAAGTTACCACAAATTAGATGTCAAAAAATCTTCATCTCAACAATTGATTGTTTGGAATAGGTTGGTTGTGGTAATGGGGTGTATTTTGAAGGGGTGGAAATTGGGAAGAAATTAGGTTTATTGTTCAATTTAAGATGGAAGATATTTGCATCTTTTGAAACTAAGAAAAAGTAACAAGGTAGAAAGGGGAAAGCTTTTTGGCTTGTTGAGGCTCCAAATGGCATTGGTATAATCATGTAAGAACACATGAGCTTGTTTGTGTAAACATTCAAATATTTCAATTACTAGAAGGAAGAATTGATTAGTGAGGTGTCAATCACAATAGCTTCTTTCTTTGGTTTGAATTGTGTTGAAAGTGAATTTTTTTTGAGTTGTGCAACATCAAAAAATAATTTCATAAATGTTAAGTTAGTTATGAAAATGTTAACTAAGATGTGAATTTCATTTTTGATGAGCACAACATTAATTTGTTGATACTAAGAATTGAACGAGGTTGAGGGAAGCACATGTAATTGTTCTTATTTAATGTGAAAGTTAGCATTTTGCACAATAATAATAAAATTGTTTTAAATCACACCATGGGTCCCCATGCATTTGTTGCCATGGGCACAATACAAAAGGTGGATACCCATAAGATAAATGGGATATGTGCACACACATAAAGGGAGGCTTATAATTGAAGGATGTGGTAGTCTTAGTCACATAACCACATCAAGATTGTTGTGGAAAAAACTAAGAAAAATATTCAAAAAGTTGGGAAGACTAGTCAAACTATAAATTATGCATCCACCCCATGGTTAAAACATGATAAAATTTGGGCACAATGGGTTTTAAGTATTATGTTAAAAAATATGTTAAAAATAGTATAATGGTGTAAATGTTCCGTGATGAAATCTTAAAATCAAACCATTTGTTATTCAATAAATTGTTTAAAAAGAGGAAAACACACTTGTGTTGGGGTTAGTAAAAGATCACAAGTTCCTTAAGGTGTTGTTGGAAAGGGAACCGATTGTTGTTAGTCACATTAAAGCTTTAAAAATGACGAAATGTTAATTGACCATAAACTTCACAACTAAGATTGAAGTTATAAGAATTGAACTTCTTAAATAAACTATTAAGGTGATGGTGGCTATGGGTATTAGTGTGATGGCATAAAAAATTATTGAAAAAAGGCTTATTTACAAGTTAAAGGTCTTTCAAAAATATTAAAAAACTTTGGATGCAAAAGGTGTTCAAACACTTTAATGAGAGAGGAGTCAAATGAAAACCTTTTGAGCTATTCTAGTTTGTTACTACATTTGAGTTAATGAGAAACCCTTTTCATGATATCTCTTTTGTGCCCACTACCCAAAATGGCGACATTTGTTCATGAAAAAACCAATCCAATTGGTGGAATCATGGTTTTGGAATTAGGAAGCATGGTTTTGTTGGATCAAAATTCAGCTCCAAGTCTTATGGGTGTACTAACGATGAATGCAAGAGATTTGGCAAGGCCAAGTGGTGAATTGAATGAATTGGTGGCCAGTTTTCTGTTGGGTTCCAGTTCCCAAGTTAACTATGGTGGTTAGCTCAGTTGCTTTTTTTTTAACTACCTATTTACTAACAACCCACAGGCAGGTTGTTAATAAGTAGATAGTAAAAACAGCCCTTACCTATGTATAAACCATATTCTTACCTAGTAGTCACCTTTTGTGTTACCCATTTCCTACAAAATTGCTTACCAAGGTGAAACCAAATATTAACTCAGTAGAGGTTCATACACAACTGAGTAATACCAGGCATCCAGTAGATGGTGGTTCACTGTGGCCTAATTCCTTAGCAAATGTACCATATAGAATTTCTGAATATGGTGGTTGTGGCCTAGATAAACTGGAGCCACTAGATATTATTTGAACTTGGAGCGCACATTCCATTTTTCAGTGAGGACCATGCCCTCCAATTGCACTAAAAGAAGAATCCAATGAGGTCTTCATGGAGATTGTATAGCCTTTTACACAATAGGAAAGGTTCTCAATCATGCTGGTCATGCAAAACTTGACATCAAACTTTTTGTTTCTGTGCCCTGATGAATGTCTACCATGTCGTGTATTTCATGCTTGAACTTGAGATGTCCCATCTCATGTCCCCCATGTTAGACCTGTTGAAACAGTTTCCAATTCCCCTGAAAGAGAATTAATACAAAAGAGTTTCAAAGCTTGCCAATTGTGAATTTCTATCATAGCTAGGTAAGCTATTATATTACTTGTTCCAATCCTTCATCACATTAACCAAGAGAAAAAATAATTCAAAAAGTTAAAAGACTCACACTCTTTTTCACCCCCAACATTCAGCTCAAACTGTCTCCAACATGGAGTTTTAGTGTTCTACCAATAACAGGATACAAAGAGTTCTCAAATTATGTACAAATCCAGCTTTCAACCAGTGTTGGGCAGTTATTTGATCTTGTCAATAACCTTCAGTTTCAACATTTTGTGCTCTTGATGGTACAACCTAACTACTGGAGATGAGAACAGACCCAGAAACCAGGTCTGAACATTTCTCAACCTTTGAAAGAGTTGCAACTTGCAACCCCATCTCATGCTACACAAGCCACAATCTCTTTTTGGCAAGATTGCCAGGAAAAAATATGGATTGGTAGGACTACCATCTTTTGTAGTTGAGCAACCTGTGCAAACAACATCCCTCCATCAAACTTAACCATGGGAAAAACAACTTTTCACACTCTTTTGCAGCAGGAGATTTCTAAAAAAACATTGATTCCAGGAGAGTAATGTGTGAACCTGCCCCAATCTTTAAATTCTGGTATGCAAAACAGAAGATAAACATACTACCATAGGGCATAGAACACACAAAAATGGAAAAATCAGTTCAGGTGAGCACCAGAATGATGTGCAACACAAGCAACTCCTATTGAGTACTCCTGAGTGTAGGGTGTATACAATGAATTTAGGGTTTTGGGACTAGGATTCTAAGTTACAGAAAGAACCATGTTAAGATCATTAGTATTTAGGGTTTTAGAGCTAATGATTCCTTAGCCACTGTATTAAAGACCTAAACCCCAGGGAGAAAGAACGTTGTGCAGTCCACCTCTGAAATTATCCATAGCAATCACTCCAATTGCATCCAGTTCACATCTGAAAACCAGAAGCATGTCACTAGGACTCAATTGAAAAACCAATAACTGGGAGCCAAAAAAAAAACGTGATTGAACGCATCACAATCTCAAGGAGGAAAGGAGAGAAGAATGTGACTGACCACAATCAAGGAAACAGAGCGTTCACGTAACCCCAACCATCGTCGGGATGAGGACCAAACCAGAAACCAGAAACTAGGTTTCCACTTCTTTCGTCGCTGCCATCCAGTCTCCTCTCATCATCATCATCATCATCATCAGCAGCAGCAGCCTCCACCTCCTCCTCCACAAAGAAACCTCCGTGCTCGTTAAAAAGCTCTCCTGTTTTCCTCAATCCTCTTTGCTTGTTAGGTTCGGCCTTGATCATCATCATCATCATCACCAACATCATCTCCTTGCTCCTCCGAAGCCCTAGCCTTCCAAACCCAGAACTTGGATTTTCTCCATTCAAGAGTTGGGATTGCGACAAGGTAGTAGTGAAGCTTGTGTATTCAACCCCGCCAACCAGTCGAGAATGCATCTTCCTGACGAGCACTAGTGTTACAATGCGTGAACACCATCTCCGCCCACAAGCCAAGGTTCCAATCCCAAGGAGGGGAGTTCCTCGCGATACGGACGGAGTTTTTATCGAAAAAAGTGAACCTGATGCCACCACTAGTACACTTGCTCCCATGTGAAAAAAAATCTGTGCAAAGGGAAAGACCTCTAGCATGAAAGAAACATGCGAGAAACTTTGGGGGATCTCCAAAATCTTGAAGACAAGAGAAGCTTACATTCATAACACGTTCTTGAGGGCTTGCAACTTAGGGTTAGGGTTACCAACTTTCGATCTCTCTCTCTTCCTCTCGTTCTTGAGGGCTTCCAACTTAGGGTTAAGGTTACCAGCTTTCCATCTCTAACCCACGCACACGAAGGAAGACGCGCGGCCGACTGCTCGCGAGAAGTAGATCTGCCCGCGATCTTCCACAAAACCTGGCAAGGCAGAAAATCTCGACTTTCTGCTTGGCTCCACCCGGCAGACGTCTGCCTGCCACTGTAGCTCCTCTTCCGGCCTGCCCAGGAACTGCGGCCCTCCGTTTAGCACTCTGCCCCAATCTCTCACACAGTTTAGAGCTTTGTGTGGGTTTAGTGTTGGGAACAAAAGGGAGTTGATGGGAAGTTGATGGGAACAAAAGGAATTTGATGGGTTACTGATGGGAACAAGAGGTTTTGTTTGGAATTGTTTGGGAACTTGATGGGAACAAAAGAATTTTGATGGGTTATTGATGGGAACAAGAGGAATTTGATGAGAATTGTTTGGGAACTTGATGGGAACAAAAGAATTTTGATGGGTTATTGATGGGAACAAGAGGAATTTGATGAGAATTGTTTGGGAACTCGATGGGAAATCAAGCCCCCACCCCTTACCATTACAGTGTAGGAATTTGACGCTGGCCCCATGCCTTTCATATGACAGGCTACATTAAAATTAAAAAAAGGCCTTTACACACATGAAAATTATAAAAATGAATTTATGTCATCCATGAATGAAATGAAATGAATAAACTAGGATTGGATTTGCCAGGGAAAACACCAAAAATTGAATTCAAACAAAATTCAACAAAAACACTCAACAATATAAAATTTCAGAAGACCAATCCTATCTCGGTTACAAACAAGTCTAAATCCATTAATCCATTGCTATTGTATTCATCCAATCTAACACACCCATCCTAAGAAGAAAAGACATCAATCAGTTCTGTAAGTGAAGAAGGATTGACAATTCACATGCTTGTAATTGACCACACATGTGCAAAATCAAAACTGTCTACATTCAATTTTGACAATGTAAATACATATGCATGAACTTCAAGGAACGCTTGACTGAAGGTCAAAAAATTTTTGGCATCATGTCCTGTCTAAGGACTTTTTGTATTCTATAGTTGGGAGCTGGAATCCAGCGGAACCTTGGGTTAGTCCAAGACTAAGCTGGGATCCAGAATAGTGTTGGACCTTGAGTGAGCCTAGTTTTTTCTAACCAATTGCAAATTCTAAAGTTTACTAGTTATGGTCCTGCAAATAGTACTGAAGCACAGACAATTGAAACTTAAGTTACAAATTCATAAAGGCTTAGTGAGCCTTCAAAACCGAGCTCTTCATAACCGCCTAGAAATTCTTAATACTCAATTGAAATCAACCTGAACATACAAATCACCACTTGAGTATAACATGTGAAACCCTAATCACCTACCTTACTTAGTCTTGTATATTTGTTGCCATATCAGGTCTGAGTGGAGAACATTGCCCCTGGTCAATAAGAACCAAATGCGAATATCTGTGCATTGGGTTCCTGAATAAGCTGCTCCTTGGAACCCTTGTTCCTATGTATTTGCTTCACCCCTGACTTCATAATATATATGACATCCACACTGGCATGCCAATCTCATTGGATCACCTTAAACATAGAACAATCTACCATCTCAAAGTTGAGAGTTTCAACAAAGACATCCTCATGACACCCTGCTTTCTTGACTGTTGACAATCCTAATCCAACCATGAATAATCACATATTTTGAATCTGCTATCATCCTGCCTTAGTCTGCACATAGGTGAAGGGGGACTATTCTGCAGAATTTCGCTTTACTCAAACAAGTATGGAAGTTTGTGTGACAAGAAGAAACATGGATGATGTAATAGAATGTATTGAGCCAAATAAAATCAGTGACGATTTCATGACCACATTGTATTGAATCCATGATTCATAGCTCATGCCACCACTGCACACATGCTAAATGTGACAGGCAAAACTCAAGTCAGGTTGCTCAGATATGAGGGTCTACACTCTACATAAGTGACAATTGACAGAGGAGTTTCCTGGGATAGTTGCAGGGTTGCCTTCATCATCCCAAGAAGGAAAAAAAATCCTGTGTTCTCCTTACAAATAACAGTGGGTTCCTCTTCAGAAACTATTGTTTTCAACGATGCAGCCAGAACCTCACTGGACTGGAACCTCACTGGACTGTACTTTATCAGGTCAAGATCTAGCAGTTTAGGTTTCTGGCAAATCTTCAGAGGTCCAGTGAGCTGGGCAGAGGGTCTTTAACCTCTTCTCCAATAAATACCAAACAAATTTACCTTAGGCAACCTAATAATAGGTAAATCTGTTTAAATGCAGACATCAAGGTAGTTTGTGAATCCATCATGGCCAGATATATAAGCACTAATTGCAGCTGCTTCAGAACCCCGCAGCATGCATGCATGTTTTCAGGGTCTTTTCTTGACTCTTGACATTCATTCCGGTACTTTGAGGAACAAAAATAGACATGAGACTTGAGTTAAGTACTTACTTGAGGTACTTTGAGCGTGTTCTGTGAATTTGCGGAAGCCCTGAACTACAACGATTGGGCTGTCCATGATCTTCTTACTATAGACTTTGTCAAACAAATTGGACACGCAGAAGAGCGTCAGCTGAAGGTCGAGGGTTACGAGTACCTGCACGGCGTTATCGAAGATGAAGCTGTTCAAGAGAACAATCTTTACGGCACGAATTGGACAGTTGGAGAAGAAGCATATCGCTCCGTGTTGAGCCAATGAAGAACGGCTTCGACTGCAGCCTCTCGAGATAGAGCTGTTGTGTCAACGACAAGCTTGCTTGTCGTCCCGGTATCGTACTCCCAGCAACCAGCGTATCCTGCGAGCAGCTTCTCAATATCCGCCCAATGAGACGGCTTGTGCATCTTCTTCTGCATCCGAGGACGAAAGCCGGGCGCGTGATCCGTCGCACAGCTTGTCGCAGCAGCAGCGTCCTCCGCACACAAGCCGCTCCTCCTCCATGTGGATTCTAAAACATGTCTAGACGTTTTATTATCGATTGCTGCTGCATTTGCCTTGATGAATCCGGCGGCCTGTTCCTCCAATTCAACGTCAATCTTCTTCACGGGACCTGCATGAGATGTGAAGCTGCCGCTTGACGAAGAACTTTCTACAGCCTGCCTGAGGAGTTCTTCTTCTGCATCATCATCTTCGTTGGCCATGAGAGCAGCAGCCATAGCCCGAGCCCGAGCCTCGAGCCTGAGTTTCCACTCATTCTTATCACCAGACCTACACTCGACAACCATAACTCGGCATCCATAACGATCGGCCAAACAGCAAGCGGTCTTAAACAAGTCAGGCCTGGCAAGAGGACAATCAACGATGACACTCAGTCCTACTTGCAGCTGCGTTTCCACAACCTTCCACATGACGTCGTAGGAAAGAGTGTTGAGCACAAAAGAAGTTGAAGAAGAGGAGCTGCTACTGCTAAATGCAGCGGCGCCGCGAGAATTGGAGCTGCCGCAGGATTCACATAATAATACAGAAGAACTCGGCCTCGCAGCAGCAGAAGAAGATATAATTTCACGTTGTTCTAATTCCAGAGTGCAATCGCGAATGTCATCTTTGTCGATCACAGGGCATCGTAAAGCTCTGGCTAGCGCGCGAGCCACAGTAGACTTTGCGCATCCTGGATGGCCTTTCATCGCCACCAAAATCTTGTGCTGCGACCGTCTGTCGTCGTCGTCGTCTTCCATTTTGTGCTTGCTCGCGAATGAACTCTGCGACCGCAAACAGCGAAGCGACAATGGGCATCGTTCGTCACCAATGTCTCTCTCTCTCTCGCTCTCGCGGCCTGGCACCAGGAGCTCCACGGTTTCTTCATCCACAGGAAGCTTCTTCCAGGATTTCTTCATCCACAAGAAGGAGGTCAAGCCGGGATTTCTTCATCCACATGAAGCAGAAGAAGAAGAAGAAAAAGAGCTTTCCAGGATTTCTCCATCCAGAAGAAGCCGGTCATAAGAGGATTTCTTCATCCGTAGGAAGACTCTTCTAGTATTTCCTCATCCACATGAAGAAGAAGAAGAGGAGCTTTGCAGGACTTCTTCATCCACAAGAAGGTAAGGCCAGGATTCTTTTGTTTTTTCTTTGTCATTTATCCCAATGTGTTCTCATGAAGTTCCCAAGATGTTCCCATCAGATTCCTGAAATATTCTTCAAGTTCTCAGTGCGTTCCATAAGACGCTACCAATAGCACCTCATTCTTTACCCATGGTTTAACTTGCATGTAAGTGCTCCATGTTCCCAAAACATTTGGTGATGGGCAATTAAATAGCTCCTTGTTAGAGAAAATTTAGAAAAATTGTGGGTAAACCCCCTCACTAATTGTAATAGAAACATGATATTGTACTGAGGTACTACTAGGGTATATGCTATAAACCCATGTCTATATTGAACTCACATGACTAGATGTATATGTGTGGATACTTTACGTGGCAATCTTTTTTTCTTTTTTTTTAAAAAATTTGTGTGGAATGGAATATTGCAAAATTTTGGAAATTTTTTGATTGTGAATTCAATGGTTTTTCCCCCCCAAAAAAAAAGATAAATATTTCAAAAATTTCTGAAATTTTCACATCAGGTTTCTATACATTGTTCAAATAAGGTAACCAAAAAAGCTATAAGGATATTTAAAAATTATACTTTCAAATAGCCAAATTTGGCTAACTCAGCTAATGGATGATCACCAGCTCAGCTACATCACAAAACTTGGGTTATAATTAATCAATTAAAAATTATTATATAATTTTATAAAATTAAAAAATTAAAAAAAAAACTGCGTTATGGAAGTGGTTGGTGGAGATAAAGTGGCCCAAGAATCAAACTGAAAGAGTAGGGATGAGAATCATGTAGAGAGGAAAAAAAGAGTGTGACCCTGAAATGCAGAGCCAATAGAGTCTGGTAGGATTCTTAGGATATGATCTAACACATGTGAAGGGCACGTGAAAACCATGGGAACAACATCGAGAACAGGTTCTTATCATTTTTATGCTACGGAAAGGATCCTTTCTTTTGATGAAGCTCAACAAGCCATTTGTTTCAAATGCTTCTGTAGTGATGGTAGATGGCTAGGAGTTCGATAATGGGTAGTGGGTTGTTAGAAGGAAGATACTGAAGACAGCAGCTCAGCTGAAGGTTTCATGTCGACCCACCATCCATCCCTTATAGTGTGCTGGTGGCTGTTGGTTTCACTCTGGGTGGCACATGGGCATGTCCACTATCCTTGCATCTCTCTGCATTCGTATTCAAAGAGAGATGGCCGAACTAGAGCTTTGAATTCCATCTTCAAAGCCAGCCAACCTTCCCTGAATCTGCTGCACATAATAGTTACCGTGATTTCCTTTCCTGCTGCCTTTGAGTTAGATCATCTGTGATTCATGCAATAGACTGGCAGAAGTGCGGAGTAAAGAGATCCTTCCATGAGAGACCAAGCCATGTCTGAAGGCACATCTCCACCTGGTATTCAATACAGACAATGTTCCAATAAAGGATCCCTGTGAGCATGTATCTCCACCTGGTGATCAACATAGACAATGTTCCAATAATCCAGACACACAGAGTGTATGTAGGAGGGAAGAGAAACAGACCAAACATTACTGCAGACGCCTCATCAAATAATCAACCTAACAACCCAACAAGCATAGGCAATTCAATTTCCAAAAAAGCTAGAATGCACAGGAACTGGGTTTCCATGATCAAAGATGCTCAGCATGGATCAGATGCTT
>Ga0209611_10011006_pt1 | contig 13168 bp, 9 predicted proteins | sample S1TSphgellanicum_3_FD_187693 | JGI IMG/M metagenome (GOLD analysis project Ga0209611, IMG submission 187693) | Host-associated microbial communities from peat moss isolated from Minnesota, USA - S1T2_Fc - Sphagnum magellanicum MG (SPAdes) (version 2) | ecosystem: Host-associated > Plants > Peat... | reverse complement strand
CTGAAGCTTGCAAGGTTGAAGAATTAACTCGTCAGATTGCAGTTATGGCACAAGAAGCAGAGACTGCAAAGAAAGAGAGAGACTTGTCGATGGACCAACGTGTGCAGCAGATGCTGGATTACACAGAATTGGAATTGAGCAAGACAGTGGAAAAAGTCAGGGAGGCAGCCATAATCATGACACAGCAAGACGAAGAGAACCAAGTTTTGGTGCAGCAAGCACAAAAGATGCAATCTGAGCTTCTCAAAACCAGTGATGAAAATGTGGCTCTTCAGGCAGACATTGTCATGACCAAGAAGAGGATGTCAGATGTGAGAGACAGATTGCTTTTAGGGTTAGTGGGTATGGATGTAGATGGGGGTGATGTTTCTCAGGGAGAGTCTCCAGGTCAACCTTTGTCTGAGAAAGCTGGGGAAATTCAGGCATTAGCAGATTTGTTTTGTTTGGAAATGCAGAAGAAGGATGCAGCACTGCAGGAGTCAAATGAGAGGTCCTTGGGGATGGCAGCTACTGTTTCCTCATTGCAGCTGGAACTAGATTCTCTGAGAAGAGTTTCTGAGGAGTGTAAGCAGATTCTTTTGGGATTTACAGATGATGCCACATCTGAAAAAGCAGTCAGGTGGCCCAATGAAGTGTCTTTGTCTTCAATCACTTTCCCTGCTGTTGGGATGAAGTGGCTCATCAACACCCTCAATGAAGAACAGCAGAAAGCCAGTCAAGCAATGCATGAAGTAGGGAGGTTGGAGAAGGCTGTAGATTCTGTTACTCTTGAGATTAAAGACCAGAAAGGAAGGTTGGAGGAGCTCAGTAATGAGCTTACATTCTACAAAGAAGAAAATCATGGGCTTGCTGAAAGACTTCAAGTCTTGAGCTCTGAGCACACCACACTGGGAGAGCAAGCTGCTCAAGTTTCTGCAGAGAGAGATGCAATGAAGGTTGAGATGTTGGCTTTGGAGAACTCCCTTCAAGCTAATCAAGAAAGGGAGCACTTGGAGGGCTATCATTTAGCAAGAAGCCTTGAGGAAATGCTTAAATCTGCAAAGCTAGAGTTAAGTGAACTCAGCAAGAAGAACACAGAAATGACTGCAGCACTGGTGCAACATGATGATGATATAAAGGTCAGTTTGCAGTTCTTCTGTGCAGTGTAAAAGCTCATTGTGTTGAAGATTGTTTATCACTTGTTTGACATGGGTCTGTGCACAATATGAGTAACAAGGTTCTGGATTTCCTTTTGTCCAGGGTTTGTTGCAAGAGTGTGCAAGATTGGGTGGTGAAAGTTCAGAAGCAAGGAGAGAAGCTGATGCATTCCGGGCAGAGATGTTGAAAGCAGTGGATGAAAAGGATGCTCTACAAGCAGAACTCAACCAGATTGAGCAGAAGCTCTCAAACACAAGAGAGAAGCTAGGTCTGGCAGTGAAGAAAGGTAAAGCAGTGGAGAAGCAGCGGGATGCTTTGAAAACGTCACTGGAGGAGAAGACACAGGAGCTCAACTCCATATGCATTTCCCATAAGGAAGAACTCAAGGTCCAAGATGCGAAGCTGCATGAGTCTAGGGAGAAATTTAAATCTGTGGCTGAACGTGTTCTTGAACTGGAATTCCAGTTGACTTCCACATTGGAAAAAGTCACTGCTGCTGAGCAATCGTTGCAAGACAGTCAAAAACTTCAGGAAGAAGTCAACATTGCACTTTCTCACATTTCTCTCCTCCCAAGTAGTCTGAAGACCGGTAAGGTCATCGAGAAGATAGAATGGCTGGGTATGATGCTCGGTAAGACACAAAGTATGGCTGTTAGGTCTGAAAGAGAGTTGGAGGTCCTGAGTTTGAAGCTTAGAGAGGTACAAGAGAAAGTGCAGTTTCTTGAAATGGAAAATTCCAATGGGAAGGAGATGATTTTATCATGGGCAAAGAAAGTGGATGAAGCTGAAATCAGAGCTGCCTCTGATCGAGCACACTATGAATCTGAGCTGGAGTTTCAGTCACAAGCGCTCTGGGAAGCAGAGGCCAGGACTCATGCAGCAGTTGCTCAAGTGGAAGAGATGCAGGGAGCTCTCCAGCAGAAGCAGAACTCACTGAAATCCATGGAAGCTTCAAGAGGGAAAGCCATATCGAAGCTCACTTTAACACTCAACAGACTGACAGAGCTGCGACAACAGAGTGAAGGTCTGGTCACAGAGATTGAGAACTTGCACAGGGAACTCCAAAACCGTGATGCAGAGATTCTAGGGTTGAAAGAAAAGATCAGTAATGCTGATGCTGAAACCCAGAATTGGCAAGAGAGGTTTTCTAGGGTCTCTGCTGAGGCAAATTTGGAGATTTTGAAGTTAAGAAAGGAACTGACTGAGGTAAACTCTCGGTTTGAGGGCAATTTGGAAGAGATGACAATCTTGCAAAATGATCTAACACAGAAGACCTTAGAGCTTGAGAAGCTTCAAAAGCACTTAGAAATGATGGTGCTATCAAAGGAAGACAGTTCTGAACAAGCAGAACAGAGTACGGTAGTCACAAATCAGATCAGTAGATCAGCTTTTGAAGATGTTGATACTGCTAGTACAAATGGGACTGTTGATTATGTCACCACCATTTATGCCCTACAACAGCATATAGACAACCTCAAATCTGAGGGGCAGCTGTGGCGGGTTAACATGGAACGGAAGGATGCCCAGCTGCAAGGGTTGAGGGAGGAGTTGGATGAGCTTGTCAAGGAGCGAGCCTTGTTGCAAGCAGGGATACAAGCAAAGCAATTTCAGATTGACAGAATGCAGGCAGATATGGCAGTGCTGATAAGCCCAGCATCTGATAGCACAGCAATTCCCGCCCTGGAGATTGAAGAACTGGTAATACTGGATTTCAAACTCTTTCTATGTTTCCAAAGCATGTAGGTTGAATGCAAGACTTCAGTTTATTTAGAGTATTGTCCTCTAGAGCTGATCAGCACCTGGATCTTGTTATATGGCACCATATGGCAGCTCCACGATTGCCAGGAGACTATATAGGTTTCCCCATTTGCTTGTTTTCAGGAACATAAGCCCACTTGTCTTTAAGCTACACATCACAAATTTGACAAAATCCAGTCGGGAGTACAAAACCCAACTCTGGAAGGAAGGGCAGTGACCAGTTTTTGAACTTGGGGGTTTGGATTGCAGTCTTCAATATCATCCTGCTGTGTGATGTAATGATGTAGGTAAGTTCAAACAGAAAAGGTTTGGATAATATCCCGAAACAGAGAAGAAATGTTTATGTTTTTTGTGTAATGAAATGTGCAGGGTGCAAGGAGTAAGCGGATCGGTCATGTGGGTTCTTCTGCTGCCCCTCATGTCCGAGGGGCACGTAAGCTGTTTCCAGCAGAAGTTACTATTGATGTGGATGGAGAAATAAATCCTTTGCTTTCAGATTTGGACGATAAAGGTTTGCCTGATTTAATTTCTCTTTCCACAACAGAATTATTGCCTTCTCAATTTTGTGGCAGGAGGTTTTAAGGCTGAGTTCCAACTGGAAGTGCTTGGCACCTTATATATGCAATGTTAAACAATCTGCCCAATGTCTGGTTTGACATTTGAGACACCATGGACGACTGAATTTCAGTTCTGGTATTTCACACTTGTCTGTTTTTTTCTGTTTGTGATCAGGGCATGGATTTAACTCACTCACAAATTCAGCACTTGTTCCAAAGAGGATGAGAGCACTTGCAGACAGGCTTGATGGATTGTGGTAAGGTTTTTTTCAGCAAAATTCATGGATAGTACTCTCTCAAGTGAGCCTTTCTTTGTTCAAAAATAATTTACCTGTGTTCCTTAAGAAACACAGGGAGTTGGAAGGATAAAGATGCTCAATATTGAGACATGTGGACTGCAGTGTTGTAGGCGGACGGTTGCTGATGCGACAGCCAACAGCAAGGCTTGGACTTGCTGTGTACTGGATAGCAATCCATGTGTACATGGCCATGATTGTGTCAAGGGCAATCGTTTAATGGTGTGGAGCATCCAGATTGGAGAATTTAAACATAAGCTTGCCATTTTGCTGTCCCCAGAAGCTGGACACAAAAGACATTCACTTCCACTGTGAGCAACTCTCTTTCCAATCTTATGCATTGAAAACCCTGCTCTTATTTTTTTGTATCTAATTGCTCTGCAAAACTCCAACTTTCACTTAACAATTTTTTTTCTTTTTTGTATTCCAGGTACAGGGAATAAAACAGCAAGGAGCTCCCACATTCTTTTGGTTGATATTAAATTGATTCATTTGTGCTTTGCTAGCACAGCCATATATCACAGGTATACCACTTGAATGTTTTCAATGCATATAATTAATGCAAGGTTTTCAATTCACAGTGTTCTGCTGTCTTGTTAGTTGAGTAGCATGGTCTCGGGCTTGTTTCATTTATGCAGAGTCCTCATTTAAGAATAATTGATTTCATGACTGGTAATAATTTCTGACACTCATTAGGCCTGCCAAAAACCCATATCAAGGTTTTCAAATTTTGGTGTACCATCATAAATGAAAAGCAAATGCTTTTGGAAGATGTACTGAGCTCAAATGCCATACTGACATACAACTGTCTGGCATTGATTGTGTTCTCTTCTTTTCAGAATTTCCATCCTTTGGTAAGGCAGTTTTGTTTTGCTCTCATTTGTGAATGGCTACCTAATTGTACATACTGCATTGTTGATTTGCAAGGTTATGGCCATGTTCACATTAATTTGGCATTGGATCAACATAGCCCTCATTTGGTAACAGAAAATCCTGAACCCTACACCCATGTACATGATGGATTGCACATATAGATACTTATTGCCTTCGATGGGAGAGTCAACAGAGCAGGGCAAAACCAAGGCATTTTTTCTCAAAACACCATCCCTGAATAATTTCTGGGAAGGTAGAGATTAGAGAATTAGTCCTGAATTCTTTGTTTGTTTTTCCTGATTGGTTTGGGAGTCCAATGGCTGCAAATAAAACTGGGAAGCAATTCTGCCCATATGCTTCAACGATGGTAGTCCATTCAATAGGGAATGTGAGTGACTCTCTCCTGTTTGTATTTGCCTTGTGTCCACTTTTTGAGGTGCTTACACCCCTGTAATTCGATACTCAACCCTAGGCAGGGTTGCTACATTGCAGTGTCATTGAAGGAGCCTAAACTTTTCTCCTCTGGATGTCAACTCTTTGCACACCTGCCCTCAGTCTAACAGCCTCTGGGCAGGTTCTTAATTGAGTGAAGGCCTTCAGAGCAATTATCATTTGTGCATTAACTGATGTGAGGTCAGTTGTGCTGGTTTGATGGTTCAAAGGTTTTATAACCTTCAAGCACTTCAGCGTTTTGTGCAAAATTACAAAGTTTTTTCGCACTGTTTCAAACCTTAATCTTTTGAAGGGGTACACAATTAGTTCGATTGCATTAAAGATGTGAAAATACCTATGTGACAACATTTTGTGGGATATGGAGCAAGGACAACAAGCTCCTTCTGTGGAGAGTGATTTGAAAGAAGTAGATTGCCTGTTTAATCATTAGTCTTTTGACTTGTAAGTGCTTCCATGGGTTAACTTCTCTTCTTTTCATTGAATTCCATTCTCACTTCATTCCCATTTGACATCTATCATCCACAATGCTCTTTGTCATGGGTTCCTCCCACTTTCTTTACACCCATCTATTGGTAGCCTTACTGCAGTATGATTTTCATTCACCTTGGTAAGCTATCACTAAAAAATAGGTCTTGGAGGTAGGACGATAGGTGGCTATTAGCAGATGCTGGTAGATGACTAGTACCTTTGTACATAAGTAAGGGCTAGTTGGTTGTTAGTGAGAACAGCAACTGACCTGAATCGATGCTTGGCTGGGGAACTGGCCCCAATGGAGAAGTTGTTCATGTCCACTGCTCATCCATCCCTGTTGCTTCACTCCAGGGCTGAGATGTCAGGTGACTGTTGATCCTCTAGTGCACATGGTGAATGGCTTCAGGTTGAGTCATTTCAAGCATATGCCCAAATCCACCATATCCATGGCTCAGGTCAAGATGACACCATTTCAAGCAGACCCGAGTTCACAATTATCACAGCTGGTCAAAGAGGTCACAAAATCTCAGCACAGGAAATAGTACCACACTCAAATCCTCCATATGCATTGCCAGGTTAGATATGGTGAAGAGGTCACAGAATGTCAAAACAGCCAACCAGACCACCAGTAGTTCTCCAGCCACACCTAAATCCATCATATCCATTGATAGGTTAGATATGGATCAAGAAGCCACAGAGTGTCAAAACAGCAAACAAACCCACCAGTAGCTCTCCCCCATGGGATAAACTAGAAAGGGCATCCTGCAAGATGTCCAGAGAGAATCATTGATTGTAGACTGAGGTGCAAAGAGATGTATCCTCAGTTCACTCTGATCAACTGATCCAGTTGCTCAAGCTGTATGAGAGGAAGCAACAAAACTGTAGTCAACGACAAGAGTCATTAGAACTTCCATGAGCACATTTTAAGTAGAAAAAGCAAAGGATGTGTTTGTGATACAGTGACATGTCCCATAAAAATCCCATCCTGAGTATGGCAGCATTCCTCCTCCACACAAATAGTAGAGCCTTAGTTCCAAAGCACTGATTCAAAAGTAGTTTGTCTCAGATATTGCAAATACTTGCCTCATCAAAACTGTGGAACTGAGCATCTAATATTACCATAATAATATTCTTGGATTCCTCAACAGCACCACACAAACCTAAAACCATCTTCCATGCTGACAAAACTTGCTCTCAATCATGTCAATCATATAGACTTGGGTTTGGATTCCTGCAGATGAAGAAATCTTTGGCTGCACTGGAATGTGTTGCCTCCTGCTTCAAGGATCCCACTTCAAGCTGAATATAAGACTCACAAGTGGCAGAACATTTCCAAGTTCAAACACCATATTTCCACCCAGACACAGGAAGAGTATTAGTCACTGCAGGTCTAGAAACACTTGGGAAATCAAGCAGCTGCTGCAAACTACCAAAAAAATCAAATATAGCACTCATTCCACATGCACAGAAGAAAAGGTCCAGAAAATTCTTCAAAATTTTAATTCATTACTCTCAATAAAAGCATCTTCAATGAAAAACCACTCTCCAAAAAAGTTTCCACCACAGAATGCTTGCTTTCTGGAAGCTCTAAAAGCAAGAGATTCCTAGCACAGAAGAACATGGAAGAAAAATTGCCACACACTGACAAACTTTTACATATAACCCTACTCAGTGATGGCACCAGGTCCTCCACTTCCTCCACTGTTGAATCCACCTCCCCCTCCTCGGCCAAAGCCACGGCCTCCACCTCCTCCAGACCTGAAATCAGGGCGATAATCTCCGGGAACTCCACCTTTCTCCCCACCAAAGCCACTGCTACTCCGGTAGCCCTCTCTGTCCCCAAATCGAGGTCTCTCACCTCCTTCTCTTGGGGGACCCCGGGGAGGTCGGTCTGATCCCGATGCTCCGATTGGTCTGCTTGGTGGGCGTGCTGATTTCTTTAGGGTTGCAGGAACAATCTCAGAAGGCAAGTTCAGGTATGTTCGCAAATGTTCAATTCCATCATTTGTTAGGTACCTGATTGAGAAAAAGCTTGTTTGAAAAGAGACCTTTTCCTCCAGCATCCAGAAATTTTTGAAAGTCTTAAAGATTCTCAAAGAAACACCATCTTCATAAACTTTGGAGGTGAAATAAGCAGAGACGTTGTGCTGTTCAGGTTCTCACAGAACTATAAGATAGGTCTGTAAACAGTTTACCTTGAAAGACTTTCACCTGCATTCTAAGCAAAAGACGGAGTGGAAGGAAATGCGTTCTGAATTCCTTAGAACAGTGAAGTTTCTCAAGTGCAGTACTGCAATGCAGAGTTGAGCTTCTCACATTTTCCTTTTCTTTATGGAACGGATCTTAACCGAGTTGCCTCAAGGAACCATCTTGCCACCATTACTATCTATTGCAGCAACCAAATCAGTAACGGCTTGAGGGGCAAGTGGCAGAAGAGAGGAAGAAGGTCTGGGAGAAACGGAGGAGAGGTAGCGGAAATGGCCAAAAGAAAAATAAAATAAAATACTGACCAGTAATAGTGACGCCAGGCGAAGCTCTCCTTGACGTACTCCTTGGACTTGAAGCTCTGCATGAGCTTGATAACCTGGAGATTGGGCACATCGATCTCCGGGTGCTTGGGGGCATTGAAATCCTTCTTGGCATACAACACACCCTCCTGGAACAGATACTTGTAGACCTCCACACGGTTTTTCTTAGGAATCAGCATCCTGCTTTGTCGCTTCGGCCAACAGCGCGATGGCAGACGCGCGCGCGATCTATGCAACAAGCTCCGATGCAGCAGAGACAACGACGTCCGCAGAGCTCGAAGAAAGACACGCAAAGTCTTCCTGCCGCTATTTATATTTAGGGTTTGAGGAGCTTGGCCGCGCGGAAATTAGGGTTAGGGTTAGGGTTCGACTAGGTATCCAGAGTCTATGGTTTCAACCTCTCCATACATACATACATATGTATGTATGTATGTATGTAATTCAAATAAATATTATTTCAATTTTAAATAATTTGATGTTTCATTGCAAATGAAATTTGGAGAACAACATCAATCACTTTTCTTTTTTAAAAATTTAAATGCAACTTTGAAAAGTGTATACAAGTTTTTTTTACTTTGTTAATTTTTATATTAAAATTGAAATATACAAGATGTAGGGATTTTATTTGTTCACATAATAAGTTCTTTCATTTCTTGAGAGTAGAAATGAAACACAAACATTTTGCTAAGACATTTGAAAAGAATAATTAACAAAATTTATTAGATTAAAGTGAAGGAAACAAAAGTGATGATTTTTGAATAGTTATTATTGTACTAAAATTGCTAAAATATATTGTGTATTCTACTAACATTAATGTCCCTTTGGCAACAAAGCTATAGATCAATGATGGGTCTCTCCATCACTAAACCCTAAAACCCTAAACCCTAAAATCTTAAACCCAAACACACAAATCACAACAAACAGTTCAAAATAACCACTAACATAATTATTAAACCTCTATCTCCTTTTCAATTGTTTTTACTTTTTTTTTCTCACATTTTCAAAGTGGATGCTTCAATTAAAAATTTAAGGATTTATTTAACTATTAGAGTACATTCCATAAATACAGAGCTTTTTCCTTGACCATGAAGTTCTAGTTATTTTAGTAAAAAAATTATATATGTATGTATATATGTATGTATATGTATGTATGTTCACTGTTCTTTAGGGTTCATCCAGTTTGATTTATCATTCTAGTGAAAGAAACATATTTTCATATATATTCAATAAATAGGATTAGGGTTAGGGTTAGGGTTTTGGTCAGTGTTTTTTTTGGACCAAAAATTGGGAAACTTTTTCCTGGTGTAAATTCAAATAAGTTTGCTAATTATTGGAAAATTTATACAAAATTCTCAATTTCACAAAGTTGAAAAAAAAAACCCTGGTTTGTGTTTCTCCAGGTTTATTTATTATTTCAGCACTTTTGAGGATTATTTTATTTAATATGTGTATATTTTTGGGGGTATTTAGCTGCAAAAATAAAATAAAATCACTGGGTCATGTTGGTAAATACTTGTTCTAAAATGATAATTACTGATAATAATTAGTAGGTAATCGAATTACGATTAATTCTGGGCTGCTGACCAGGGGGAAACTTTCAATAGGTTGACAGGAAAAAATAAAATTGAACTATTTAGAATTAATATGGATTAATTACACTAATTTTCCAAGCACATGTTTAGAATGGGTTTGCAATAAAAATGGTACACTTCACAATAATTTGTAGATTGGAGGTTTAAATTTATTTGGGACTACCCTAATTGTATCAAGTATTTATTATAAAATTATTATTATTATTATTATTATTTGTTATTAAGACTTGGTTTGATGTGAACAAGGTTTCAAAATGTTATGTTTGTAAAGTTTATTTTCAATGAGTGTCTTTGGATTCTCATCTTTGATGTTATGAGATTCCAAAACAAACAAGAGTGTGAGATGTGGTTGACAATAATCTTTATGTGTTTGTGCTTTGAGCTTATGTTCTTACATCTTGGGTTTAGGGTTTCATTTTGAGATTTTTGGGCACATTTTTGTCAATGTGATTTGATTAGTTTCAATAGTGTTGGATGTCAATTTAGTGAATTATAGTTTTGTAAGCATACATTTAACATGGATTGGTAATTAAGGTGATTCGCATTACTATATTATGTCGAATTGAGGTGTAGAATGTATGCTCACCACTCACATTACAATTATTGGTGAAGAGACATGTGAGTTTAGAAGCTTGCTATGAGTTTGTCCGATATGGGTGTTCACAACTCTAAATCATATATCTATGGCATTTATGACATTTCTCACCACATAGATTTTCATATTCGAAGTATATGCTTTGACATATATTAGTTGGTTACAATTAACCTTGTTAGAATTTTTTTATATACCATATTGAATACTGATAATTGGTGATTTTTTCAAAAATATTTTTAAATTGAGAGAAAATGGAGTCCAACACCCCTAATTTGAATATTTCAAATTTCAACAATTTAAGAACAAATGAAAAATATCACTAAGAAAAATATCAAACTCATGTTGTGTCAAAAAAGTTTTCCATGTTGTGTCACCTTCAAATTTAGTTTTTGCAAAATGATTCCATGTTTTTTTTCAATTTGACCTGGGTTATGCATTTTGTGTGTGTTTTCTTTTTGTTATTTTGCATGCAAGCTTATCTTTGATGTTTGTTGAGCTTATAAGCATTGAATTGTTCAAAAACAATTGTGTGATGGCCCCATCAAAGCCTCCATTGAACTTTAAATGCAAGGTCATGTTTAGTTTTAAGGTTTTTGTTTCACTCCTTAAACCTTCTCATGCATATTGTATTGATCCTATCGTTGTTTGGTTAAGCAATTATATTACTCCAACTATTGTGAATTTGGAGCAAAACCTTAAATGACTACCCCTAGGTTTGTCAAATGGCATTGGGGTAAAGAGTTTTGTCAATTCCTAAATTTGCAACATAATGCAAACCTAGGACGCACTCCCTAATTCCCAAGAAAAATGTGAGGGATGGGAGTTATGGGATGGGATTAATTAAATGAACTCACAAATAATAGTCTAGGGTTAAAACATGGTAAAATAAACCGAAAAATTAACTTGCAACATAAATGGAAAGTGGCCATTGAAAGTAGGCCTTGATATATTGAGTTTGAAAATATTATTTACTTTAATTTTTAATTATATAATAATAATCTTTGACTTTGCTACAACTATATTTTTAAGTTGCATGTTTAAAAATTGGTTTATATATATTCATCAAAATTCAAACAGATGTCACAACTTGCAAAGCAAATTAAAATTCAAACACAAGTAGATTGAATATTGAATTATTTTTTAATAAAAAAAGTCAATGACATGCTAATTATACTTGTGGACTTTTAAATTTTTCATAGTAGAATCAAAATATATTTAACATCTAATGTAGAAGTAGGAATGAACACAATATTGATTTGTTAGTTTCATTCCTACTTGTTACCTACTTTCATTTTACCAAAGGTTTTCAAATTTTGTATTCAACTCATCAAAACTCAATGGAAGCATGGAGGCTTCCATAATGAAACTTTTTAAAATATTTGAATTTTACTTTTTTATGTTTATGTTGAAAAACTACCATATTTAAACTTTGGATTTGGGTGGATGTATTTTTTAGTCCATTTTACTATGCTTGGACCCTCCAAAGTGAGGTCAATATGTACAAACAAAGAAAGAGGGCTTAAAGCATAATCTATGATTAATATGGTGACTTTTGTCAAATGCAAGTTTTGTTCCAAATCATAAGAAATTTGATCCCCAAACTTGATCATTTGTTATGGCATGTAGTGAAGAGGAAAATTATGTTTGTTCTGCAAAGGGTAAAAGATGGGGAATTTTATGATAATAGGAAGTGCACACACCCAAAAAAGAGGTTATTTGCTCAAATCCCTTGTGATTTTGTTCTCCAAACTTGTAATTGATCAAGACGTCACATCTAACAACAATATTTTTTTTCAATTTTTGGTCATTTTGTATTTTCTAGCCCATGGTAGACACATGACAAAATTTGAAAACATGAGTTCTTTTCTTGGTTTGATGAAGGTGAAGCACTGCCTAGAAAAAAACTAGTGTGATAATGTAGGTTGAATTGGGTGAAGTTTTCCATAGCATTGTTGGGTGAAAGCATAATGTGTTCATTACATGGCACATTTGAACAAATCTAGTTGTCTAAACCTTTTTTGTTTTGCCCATGGTTAGGCACCTTGAAACAATCATGCAATCACTTTATGAATATTTTTCTAATTTTTCATGAGACATTTAAAATTGATTGAGCTTGGGGAGATCACGTGGAAACAAAGGACTTGAAAATGTTGAACAATGTCAAGATTTATTATATTTGTATGTTTAAGCCCATCTAGATGAAGGTACAAGCATACCATCAATTAGTGTTTTTCTTTGTTGCACGCTACCAATGATGATTTTGTTTATTGTTTACAAGGGTTTAGAAAATGTTATATAACCTTGTTCAAGATTTTATACTAAGATCATTTATAAAATTTAAGATTTATAACTATATTTGCACATCAACTTATTATTGTCCTACATTATAGTTAATATAGTTATGATGAATTTATTTGCTTATCTTTATTAAACCATTTCTTTTCACATGAATATTAGTAATTGTTTAACATGGGATTGTTTAAATGCATTATATGTATTAGCCTAAATTCTATCCACATGGATTTCTTTATAAAATAATAATAATGCAAGTTGATTGTCTTGGATATGGTACCAACAAAAATTAATAAAAAAATTTAATGTGTGTTTTGATTTGTGTGGTAATATATTTCAATAAAATTTTTAAAATTTTAAATGTTATGTCAATACATAAATAATAGTACAACATAAATCTACAATTAAAAAAATTACACCAAAGGGTTTAAAATGAGCAAATTAGGTTATTCAATAAACATATAAATTCAAATTTAATTTAAGTTACATTTAAAAGGACCAAGTTACCAAAAACTTGGACTAGTTATTTTCTACTTCAAAATATCCTACATAAATCACCACACACTTATAATGTTATTTTTTTTATCAACATATTATTATGAATGCACATTTATTT
>Ga0209611_10011005_pt1 | contig 13169 bp, 15 predicted proteins | sample S1TSphgellanicum_3_FD_187693 | JGI IMG/M metagenome (GOLD analysis project Ga0209611, IMG submission 187693) | Host-associated microbial communities from peat moss isolated from Minnesota, USA - S1T2_Fc - Sphagnum magellanicum MG (SPAdes) (version 2) | ecosystem: Host-associated > Plants > Peat... | reverse complement strand
GTCCGGTCACTTAACCACCTTACGGGTGAACGTTCTGTGAACATTCTTATGTGAAAATTAACCCTTGAGGTTCGCGACGAGCGCGCGCAGCGCCTTGGCGCGGTGGGACGACGCGTTCTTCTCGTCGGGCGTGAGTTCCGCGAGCGTACGACCCCCCAATTCATCAGGCACGAAGACCGAGTCGTAGCCGAAACCCGCGGTTCCCCGGGGATGTAGCGCGATGGCGCCCTCGAGGGTGCCCACACTCGTGACGCTGTCGCCGCCGGGGTACGCGACCACGATGACGGTTCGAAACTCGGCTCGACGTTGCGGAGCCGAGACGTCCACGAGTTCGCCGAGTAGCTTCGCTACGTTCTGTGCGTCCGTCGCGTCGGGGCCCGCGTAACGGGCGCTCCACACGCCGGGACGTCCGTGAAGGGCGGCGACGAAGAGACCCGTGTCGTCCGCGATCGCCGGTTGTCCCGTCGCGGTGACGAGGGCTCGCGCCTTGAGCGCCGCGTTGCCCTCGAGTGTGTCCTCGGTCTCATCGACCTCGGGCACGTCGAGCGGCCGAGGGAGCAGTTCAACGTCGAGGGCCCCGAGGACCGCTCTCATCTCCTCGGTCTTGTGGGCGTTGGCCGTAGCGAGGACGAAGCGCGTCATGGCCTGCGCGGTGCCGGTGCTTCTTTCAGAATCTCACGCTGCGCGGCGTGGATTTTGGCGATGCCCGCACTCGCCAGGTCGAGCAGCGTGTCTAACTCACTTCGCGTGAACGCCGCCAACTCGGCCGTGCCCTGTACTTCGACGAAGTTGCCCGCGCCGGTCATGACCACGTTCATGTCGGTCTCGGCGCGCGAGTCCTCCTCGTAGGGAAGATCGAGCATGGCGACGCCGTCGATGATGCCCACCGAGATCGCCGCGACGAGGTCACTCAACGCGTGCTCCTTGATGGTGCCGGCCTGGACGAGACGGGTGATGGCGTCGTGCAGCGCGACGTAACCACCACAAATCGACGCGGTGCGCGTTCCCCCGTCGGCTTGGAGCACGTCACAGTCGACCGTTATCTGCACGTCCGCTAAGAGCTCGAGTCGCGTGACCGTGCGCAGGGATCGTCCGATGAGGCGTTGGATCTCCTGCGTACGCCCCGACTGCTTGCCCCGCGCGGCTTCGCGACTCGCTCGTTCGGGCGTCGATCCCGGAAGCATCGAGTACTCGGCAGTGACCCATCCCTTGCCCGTACCGCGCAGCCAACGTGGGACGTCCTGTTCAACCGACGCCGTGCACAACACGCGCGTCCGACCGAAACTCACGAGCACCGATCCCAGCGCCATCTCGGTGAAGTCGCGCTCGAAGCTGAGGGGTCTCGCCTCGTCGGGCGTCCTTCCGTCGAGTCGAGTGGTCATGGGACTTCCTTTCGCGAAGTTCGTGCGCCTCAACGGTAGTGGAGAGCACGAGGCCACGACTTAGAAGTAAATGATCTTCTTCGCCCTCTCGACGACGTCGTCGATGTCGTCACTCCACGCACCCGTCGAGAGATACTTCCAGCCGTCGTCGCAGACAATGGTCACGATCGTCGCGGTCTCGTCCTCGGGAATCAACCGCGCGCACTTGACCGCCCCCGACATGATCGCGCCGGAGGAAATGCCGACGAAGAGACCGACTTCGGTCATGCGTCGCGTCCACTCGATTGACTCTCGCGCACGTACCACGACCTTGCGATCGAGCATCTCGGCGCCGTGGTTGTCCGTGAAGATTGGCGGAATGTACCCGTCCTCGAGACTTCGAAGCCCGTCGACCATCTCGCCGCTCGGCGGCTCGACGGCCCAGATCTGCACCTCGGGCTTCGTCTCGCGCAGGTAGCGGCCCACGCCCATCAACGTGCCCGAGGTGCCCAGACCCGCGATGAAGTGCGTTATCTCGGGTACGTCGCGCAAGATCTCGGGACCGGTCGTGCGATAGTGCGCGTCAGGATTGGCGGGGTTGGCGTACTGGTAGAGGAAGGTCCATTCGGGATGCTCGACCGCGAGTCCCTGCGCCATGCGCACCGCGCCGTTCGAGCCCTCCGAACCCGGCGAATCGATGATCTCGGCGCCAAACGCGAGCAACAACTGGCGCCGCTCGGGTGAGACGTTCGACGGCAGCACCACCTTTAGTTGATAGCCGCGAAGTCGACACACCATGGCGAGCGCGATACCGGTGTTGCCCGAGGAAGGTTCAATGAGCACCTGATCGGGCTTGCCGGGAATGAGCGTGCCATCGGCCTCAGCCGCCTCGATCAACGAGAGCGCGACGCGATCCTTCACCGAGCCCGCGGGGTTACGACCCTCTAGTTTGGCCAGGATGGTGACGTTCGGCGTCGGTGACAGGGCGCTGACGTCGACGATGGGCGTGCCGCCAATGAGGTCAAGCACCGACGCGAATCGCGTCACCCGGTCGCTCCCCCCGCCACCGCCGGCAGCAAGGTGATCTCGTCGTTGTTCGCCACCGGCGCGTCGACGCCTCCGAGGTAACGCACGTCGTCATCGTTTAGGTAGACGTTGAGGAAACGGTGCAGGGTACCGTCGTCGTTGAGTAGTTGGCCCTTCACGGCCGGATACGTCTCGCTCAGTTCGCTCAACACACCACCAATCGTCGCGCCTTCGACCTCGAGGGTCGCGACCCCGCCCAGGGCCGGTCGCAGGACGGTGGGGACTCGAAGCACTGCCGTCATGACGCCACTTTCACTCGCACGAAAAACCCGACTAACTTCGTCAACTTTAGCGCCAGCGAAAGGCCTCGTGTCACCTCGCGCAACTACGCCTTCGCTCACCCCGGCGCGGGCGTTCGCGACCACGACGGAGCCGCGCGTTCTAGCGAATCGTCACTTCTTCCTCGCGCACGTCGCCGTCGACGATCCGAAAACTCCGCACTTCAGTCGGTAGCGTGCGAAGCGAGACGAGGACGTAGTGCCACGTCGGGTCGGGGGCCTGGGCCACGTCGGTGGGACTGGGGTAGGCCTCAGAATGCGTGTGCGAATGGAAGACGCCGAGTACGTCGATCCCCTCGTCGTCCGCGCGACGGTACGCGCGCAGCAGGACCTTGGGGTCGATCTCGTACACCTTGGCCGAGTGCCGCACGTTCTCGCTCGCGAGTACGTGCTGGGCGACCCCTCGGCCATCCTCTTCAACACCCAAGAGCAGTCCGCACCCTTCGTCCGGCAATGCGCGAATACACGTCGCGATTATCGCGTCGCGTTGTCGTTCGTCGAGAACCAGCACACGCTCACACTAGGGCCCGACGGTTCCACGACGCTGTTCAGTAGCCTTATTCGAATGGCCCGAGCAAAACAGATGCAGGAGCGTCGCGCCAAGGCGAAGAACGACGCGACGGTCGGTGACCGCGTGGTCGCCACGAATCGTCGCGCCCGCTACGACTACGAAATCCTCGAGACGTTCGAGTGCGGCATCATCCTCACGGGTTCCGAGGTCAAGTCACTTCGCGAGGGCAACGCCCAGATCGCCGACGCGTACGCCCGCATCGACGACGGCGAGCTCTGGCTCTTTCAGATGCATATTCCACCGTGGGCGTTCGCCGTCGGATTCGGCAGCCACGATCCGGACCGAAAACGAAAGCTGTTGGTGCATCGCCACGAGATCAAGGACCTCCACGGTCAGACCCAGACCCAGCCACTGACGCTCGTGCCCCTCAAGCTCTACTTCAAGGACGGTCGCGCCAAGGTGGAGATAGCGCTGGCGCGCGGTAAGAAGCAACAAGACCGCCGCCAAGCGCTGGCCAAGCGTGACGCGCAGCGCGAGATGGACCGCGCGGTGCGCAACGCGGAAAAATACTCCTGAGCGACTCCTCCGACGTTCCGGTACGATGGGAGGGCGACTAAAGCAGTCGCACAACAACGAGGGGATGATTGGTTTCGACATCATTCGTCGAAGTGAAAGAAGCGAGCCGTGGTCTCCGGAACCACGTAAAAGAGCCGGAAACAATAAATAAACGCCAAGCCTCAGCTTGCGCTTGCTGCTTAGGTAGCAACGTCCGCCTGGACCCAGCCCTGCGGTTCAGATATCGGGCGTCATAATGTAGGGCTCACCTCCATGGTTCGTTAGTGACCACGGGGGAACACTTCAGCTAACTACGGATACTCGCCGGTGCCAACGGCGGCGACATTCCCGACAACCTTCTGCTGGCTGCGCTCGGAGAATAGTCACCAAGAAAATGATGGACCTGGGTTCGATTCCCAGCATCTCCACGACGGACGCATCCCCCTGCGCCACCCCAAGGAATAACTTTCGCGATGACATTGAAGAATGCGCCGTCGCGCGAAATTCCTCCAGGGGTGTCGAACGTCGCCGTTCAATGAGGCGACGCACCACGAAGTTGAGCTCCGAGAAAGTCCCGCTCAACCTCATTGGAGGAAAGTTCGAACGCCCGGTGGCGCGCCCTTTGAGCTTCGTCACTTCGGCCGAGTTGGTCGAGCAGATAGGCCTTGACGGCGGGTAGGTAGTGATACCTCTCGAGACGCGCGTCGGTTTCGAGACCTTCCACGATCGCGAGCGCATCCAGCGGTCCCGAGGTCTTCGAGAGCGCTACGGCTCGATTGAGTTGGACGACGGGAGTCGACCATAGTTGTACCAACTCGTCGTAGAGTTGCACGATCTCGTGCCAGTCGACCTCGTCGTACGTGGGCGCCTCCACGTGTTGCAAGGCGATGGCGGCTTGGAGGGTGTAGCGGCCCCTTGGTCCGGCCTCGTGATTGGCGCGCATGAGTTGACGCGCTTCGTCGATCATTGCCGTATTCCACTTTGCACGATCCTGATCGGCCATGCTCTGTGCGCGACCGACGGGACTCACCCGAGAGTCCCGTCGAGCGTCATTGACGAGCAACAGGGCAAGGAGACCCGAAATCTCTCGCACCTCGGGCCAGAGCCCGTGCAACAGACGAGCGAGTCGAAGCGCTTCCGCGCAGACGTCGCGCCGAAAGAGCGTGTCTCCCGTGGGTGACGTGTGTCCGATGGTGAAGAGGAGGTAAACGACACCCATGACCGCTTCCAGTCGCTTGGTGACTTCTGGGCCCCGCGGCAAACAGAAAGGGATACGAGCGACGACGATCTTCTTCTTCGCTCGCGTGAGACGGGCCGCCATCGTGGCTTTCTCTACGAGGAAACAACGTGCAATGTCATCGGTCGTCATCCCGCACACGAGTCGCAGCGTGAGGGCGACCTGGGCCTCGTTGGACAGCGACGGATGACAACACAAAAGGATCAGCCGCATCGTGTCGTCTGTCGCCACATTCATCTCGACGCCACTCGCCCTCGTCGCAGGATTGGCGTCCTCATCGAAGGGACGCTCCGGTTCGATCAGCAATGGAATCTTCCTTCGTTGCGTGACGTTTCGTCGAAGTGCATCAATGGCACGGCGTTTCGCGGTGGTGGTGAGCCAGGCGCCCGGATTTCTCGGTACGCCGTCGCGCGACCACGCGGCGAGAGCCTCGGTGAACGCCTGTTGCACCGAATCCTCTGCGAGATCGATGTCGTGCGTTACACGGATCGTGGCGGCGAGCACGTGGGCCCATTCGCTGCGGAAGGCATCGCTTAGGGCGGACTGCGTTCGTTCGTCCATCACTCGTCCAACGTGGTCCTCACGACGAAACCTTGCACCGGACGAACCTCAACGCCACCACCCTGCGCAATGATTGGATTTCGTTTCGCTACCGCCAATGCCTCGTCGAGATCGGTCGCTTCGATGACGTAGAAACCCAAGACGACCTCCTTGGCTTCGATGAACGGGCCGTCGGTGACGGCGTCCATTCGTATCGACGTCGCCGTGTCGAAGGGCTCCAGGGCGAAGGCCGCGATCATGGAACCGCCTTCTTGCAACTCCTCGGAGTGTTGATCGTGCGCCCCGCGCTCGGGTCCGTCGACGTCGGAACTGATTTCGTCCTTGTTGGCATAAAGGATGATTGCGTATTCGGCCATTCGTCATACTCCTCGCTACGGTGATGACACTTTGTCATCCTTTTACGTCGAACGCCGCATGACAAATCGACAGAGGGCCGGACAAAGATTTCTTGAATTTCTGCGTACGAGGCAGTGCGGGAGGTCACACGCTCCGATCTCGGTGGCCACCAGGGGCCTATCGTGCCTCGCACACCACCGAACTCACCCGTGACGGGGCGCGCGAGCTTCAATGACGTTGTTCCTCACTCGAACGCGCCAGCCACGCCACTGCACCGATTCCACGGATGACAGACCTTCGCTGAGGACTCGTCGAGCGATGATGCCCTTCACCGCCTTGGCGTCGTGGCCTACGGCGCGTTCACCACTCGCGTCAACGAATCGGGTGCGAATGACCTCACCGTTTTTCTCGAGGTCGCTCACGTCGAGCGCCGACGCGTGCTCCTTGGGTAACAAGTCGACGACGGGCGCGCCCTGTACGTACCTGGCGATCACCGGCGTCACCCTTGGTCGCCAGTACGGGCCGAGGTGACCGAGACCCTCGAGGACCACGTCCATCTTCATCCGATAGTCCGCGACGTCGTCGTTCGCCGTCGTGACGCCGTAGAGTCCCGAGGGCACGAGAAGTGACTCTCGTTGCGCTCGCGACAACGTGGCGGGATCGAGGTGGCGCCACACGACACCGCTGTAACGTCGCCACGCGGGTAGGTAGAGCGCCCGTTCGCGGACGAGTTCTTCGAATGACGTTCGCGCTCGCGCGAGAAGTTTGCCCCGCACCTTGGTGATCCTGGCGAGTTCATCCTCATCACCCTCGAGGACCCCGGCGATCGCGTCGAGCACGTCACGACGGGCGACGTCGAGGCTTTGCGCGAACGTGTCAACCAAACGCTGCGGTGCACCGCCGAGTTCCTTGCCTTCCGAAGGAGGAAGGAGTACGAAGAGCGAGCCCGGCACGGCTCACACGGTACCGTCTCGCCACTAGGCCGCCTTCAACTGCTCCTTCGTGAGACCAACCATCTGCAGGAATCGGCGTACCTTGAGCACCTGATCTTCGGTGAGGTCGCGGGTACGCGTCGAGCCAAACGAGTACGTCTCTCCCTCCACGGTGACCGCCCAGTTCCCACGATGGTCTCGTGCACCTCACCGAATCGTCCCAGCAACGAGCAGACGTCGTGCCACTGGATGTTGTGACAGAGCGGGTGGCTGAAGAGCTTCTGAGCGGTAACCCGGTGGTGGTGATCCAGCTTGATGGCCATGGGCATCCCCTTCGCGAGGGCCGAGGAGTTTTGCCCTCTCAGGCACTCTCTACCCTTTAGGACCCGAAGTCAAGCAGGCCCACGATCTCAACGTGCTCGGTCATCGGGAACAGGTCAATCACGCGCAGATCGACCAGGGTGAAGCCGCCCATCAGGAACGCCTTCAGGTCACGCGCGAACGTGGCGGGGTCACACGAGACGTAGACCACTCGTCGAGGAGCGCGACGCACGAGTGTCTCGACCACGCCCTTCGCGAGTCCGTGTCGCGGAGGATCGAGCACGACGACGTCACCCGGCGCGACCGCATCGTTCACGGACCTGGCGCTCACCATCCACTCGCGCACTTTGACGGCGCCCACTCCTTCGGTGTTCTCTCGCGCGTCGCGCACGGCGTGGGGCGACGACTCGACCGCGGTGACGCGACCACTCGCCCCGACCGACTTGGCGAGCGAAACCGTGAACAAACCGACGCCGCTGAAGAGGTCGACCGCGTGCTCGCCCTCCTTGACGTCAGTGAACTGGCGAACGAGGTCAACCAAGACGTCGGGAGCACTTCGATGCGCTTGCCAGAACGATTGCGGCGAGACCGAAAAGACGTGTTCGCCCACCCTCACCCGCGATTTCACAGAAGGATCAAGTGGCTCGCCTCGCAAGGAGCAAACCTCCACGAGCGTGCCCCGTTCGGTCTCGCGACGAACGACGGCGAAGGGTTCACCTTCGCCAATGGCGCGCAACTCGACCTCTTCGGCACCGTGCCACCTCGTCGTGAACGCGGGACGCAACCTTTCGGCGGCAATCCAGCAATGGTCGAGGACGACGAGGTCGTGCGACCGTGACGCCCGCAACCCGAGTCGACCCTGCTCGTCGACGGCGCATCGAAGGCGCGTACGCGATCCCTTCGCTTCGACGGGCGCGCCCACGACCTCGACCTCGAGGGTGACGCCCGCGATGCGCGAGAGATGCTCGCGCACGAGTGAGGCCTTCCACTGCGCCTGCGCGCGGAGCGAGGCGTGCTGGAGATCACAGCCGCCACATCCCCCCGGGTGCGCGTAAGGACAGGGAGGGCTCACCCTTTCAGAACTGGCCTCGAGCACCCGCACGGCGTCGGCCCGCATGAACTTTGAGGTGATCTGCGTGGGCTCCACCTCGACGAGTTCGCCCGCAAGACTGTGACGGACGAAGACGACGCGACCGTCCTCGAGGCGCCCCACCCCACCGCCCGTCGCCGGTCGCTCAACGCGAACCTCGAAGTTGGTCACACCCTCAAGCTCGCCGTTCACCGTGCGAGCCTACAGAAGTCCCTGCCGAGCAAAGGGAAACGTACCAGGGTGGTTTCCCCGGGACCCGCGAACCACGAGAAGGTCGTCACGGGCCGGCCTAAAAACGTCCGCCCGTCGGCGTACGCGAATAGGGGGATCGGCGACGACGTCGGTAGTGGGTCAGTTTGATAGAGAACGTCACCTCCCGAGCGATGTCACAGCCGGACTTTATCGTTCGGGCATGTCAAAGAAGCCGTTTCGACGTTGTCGCACCTACCGCTACCGGCTTCACCCGACCAAACACCAGGAGATCGCACTGACCCGTCAATTGCGTCTTCAACGTGAACTCTATAACGCGGCCTTAGAAGAACGTATCGGTGTTTGGAAATGGGAGCAGCGTTCAGTGACATTCTTCGACCAATGCCACACGCTGACCGGCCTTAAGGAGGTCCGCCCCGAGGTTCTCGAATCAGGCGTCACGCTCTGTCGTGGCACCCTCCAACGGGTCGACCGCGCCTACGCAGCGTTCTTTCGTCGGGTTAAATCGGGCGAGACCCCAGGATTCCCGAGGTTCAAGGGGGCGTCGTCCTTCGATTCCCTTGAATGGGGTGATACATCAGGTTGGAAAATCACGGACGAACACCGGCTGCGGCTTATGGGCGTCGGCGTGATCAAGATGAACTACCACCGCGACCTCGAAGGAACCCCCAAGGCCATCACCGTGAAACGCGAAGGTCGAAAATGGTGGCTGAGCGTGCGCTGCGTGGACGTGCCCGCGCGGCCACTACCCACGACCGGTCGGGAGATCGGCGTCGACCGTGGGGTGATCAACGTGATCGCCACCAGCGACGAGGAATTGCTTCGCGCCGAGCATTTCGCCACACGCTCGGCGGATCGACTGGCCCGTGCCCAACGCAGCCTCGCGACCAAGCAACGAGGGTCGAAACGGCGAACGCTCCAGGTGGAAGAAGTCGCTCGACTCCATCGAAAGGTCCGTAATCAACGTTCGAACGCGCACCACCAACTCAGTCGTCGTCTGGTGAACGACTACGACCTCCTGGTGCTCGAGGACCTCAGGATCACCAACCTGCTGCGCGCGCCGAATCCGCGACCCGACCCCGAGCAACCTGGCTCGTTTCTTCCCAATGGTCGATCGGCAAAAGCAGGTATGCATCGTTCCATCTCCGACGCGGGGTGGGGAGTATTACAAGCAATGATTCTCTACAAGGCTGAGAGTGCCGGTAGGACGGTCGTGCTCGTGGATCCCCGCCACACGAGTCAACGCTGCGCGGTGTGTCACCACGTAGCGAGCTCGAACCGGGTCAGCCAAGCGGTGTTTCGGTGTGGGAAGTGTGGTCACGAGGACCACGCCGATCTCAACGCCGCGCGCAATATCCTTTGGGCCGGTAGAGCCCAGCTGGCATTAGCCAGCGCAGGGTGAAACTGACCCACTACCACGACGTCAGGCGGCGCTTAAAATATTTTTAATCCAAAACCCCTTGTCTGAATATTGGCGGCATATATCGTGGGTGCACCAGTATCGCCTTCAATCAATGACCATGGCAGGAGGTGGAGAAGTGGCAGGGCACGCGAGTTTTATTCCTCGGCTCCGACAAAAGCACGACGTTGGATCTAGAAAAGACCGAAGGAACGACGATCGTGACCGTTTCTAAGGGTGAACGCAAATCGGATCGGTCAAAGCCCCGAGACTCCGGTGCGGAGTTGCTCGACATCGTCAAGACCGCGGGAATGCACCCGATCGTGCAGCACTTCCCCGAGGGCGCCATCGCCGTCTTCGACTCATCGCTCCGTTATCTGTGCGCCGGCGGTCGCGGCTTAGAGAGTGTCGGACTCGCGCAGACGTCGGTCGAGAATCACACCATCTTCGAGGTTTTCTCGCCCGAAGTCGCCGCCGTCCTCGAACCGCCGTATCGCGCTGTCTTTGAGGGACACGAGGCCAAGTTCGACGTCAACGTCGGCGACCGAACGTTTCTTCATTCGATTGCCCCGCTCGTCGATGAGAGTGGCACGATCGTCGCGGGCATTGGCTACGCCCTTGACGTGACGGCGGACCGAGGCACGATCGCGGCGCTGCGCGACTCGGAACAGAATCTTCGCGAGGAACGACGACGACTTCGCGACGCCGAGGACATCGGACACTCGGGTTCGTGGGAATGGGATATCGAGAGCGACGTCATCACGTGGTCCCAGGGTCTCGCGACGTTACACGGTCTCGCGACCAAACAACTCCAACACAAGTACGACAAAGCCACGTCCTACGTCCATCCCGAGGATCTAGATATCGTCAATGAGGCATTGGCGTCGTGTCGCCGAGGTGCGCCCGCCGAATTTCGTTACCGTATTCTGCGCGCCAACGACGGAGCCACCCGTTGGTTCGAGGCACGAGCCCGTAGCGTCTTTGACGGCGACCAACTCGTGCGACTCGAAGGGGTCGTGGCCGACGTCACCGAACGCGTGGAGGCGGAGAACGAAGTCCTCGAGACGAACATGCTGTTGCGCGCGGCCTTCCTCGCCTCGCCCGACTACACGTTGATCACCGACATTCGCAGCGGCAATATCCTCTTTGGTTCGAGGGACCGCGACCTGCTCGGACGACAGAATTCCGACGCGAATCCATTGGGTCCCGAACAGATAGAGATGCTCGTACACCCCGACGATCGCGTGTTGTATCGCGCGCACAACGCGCAGGCCGCCATGATGCGTGACGACAAGATCTTGAAGCATCGTTACCGCATGCTGCACGCGGATGAATCATGGCGTTGGATCCAACGAGAGATGGTGCCGTTTCGCCGTGACAAGGGTGGCAGTGTCCTCGAAGTGCTCACCGTGCTGCGTGACGTGACGGATGAGGCGGTGGCGGAGGAACGACTCTTCCACGACGCGCTGCACGACGAACTCACCGAACTCCCCAACCGCGCACTGTTGCTCGACCGCCTCAAGGCCGCCCTCAGCCGTTCGGCGCGCGAGCAACGCCAAATCGCGGTGTTGTTCTGCGACCTTGACGGTTTCAAGGAAGTCAACGACACGGGCGGCCACGCCGCCGGTGACACGCTGCTCATCGAGGCCGCCGAACGACTGCGTCACGTCCTACGAGAGGGCGACACCGTGGCCCGCGTCGGCGGCGACGAGTTCGTCCTCGTGGTCGAACCGTGGCACCGATCGAATCCCGCGCAGAAGTCCTCCGAGGACTTCGACGATCAGATCATTGGTGTGGACGTGGCGAAGAGAATTGTCGCGGCCTTCGCCCCACCGTTCAACGTCGGGGGCGTCGACTACGAGGTCACCGTGAGCGTGGGTGTTGCCTTCGGTGACTTTCACGAGACCGGATTCGCGGACTCGTCGCACGCGTCAAAGGTCATCGACGAAGCCGACGCCGCGATGTACGTCGCCAAGAACGAGGGAAAGAATCGCATCCACGTCGCCCAACCCAAGGCCGTCGAGGCGTAGCTCGCGCGAGCTATCGCTCGCGACGATGTTCTAGTTCGTCGCGTGCGCGAGAAACGCGTCGACCAGCTCGAGCGCGCGTACGCGAGCGGCGGGTGTCTCTTGGACGGTTTGGGCGAGTAGTTCCTCACGGGAAGCGAATTGACGCGGGTGCTCGCTCTGGTCCGCGCTGAACCAGTCGCGCAATTGCGCGTCGTCAATCTCGGGGTGGAACTGTACGCCAAGGTTGCGACCCACGGAAAACGCCTGCACGGCGTGCTCGGTGCGCGCCCACAGCTGCGCCGAGGGTGGCAACACGCATCGGTCGAAGTGAAACTCGAACCAGGGTCCGCGCCCGAGTGGCGCGTCGTTGCTCGACTCAACCTCGTACCATCCGATTTCGGGTACGTCCGCGCGTTCGACGGTGCCACCGAAGACCCGGCACAACGCCTGAGCGCCAAAGCAGATGCCGAGGATCGGCAACTCGCGACGAACCGCCTCCTCCAGGAGCTGCAGTTCTCGACCGAACCAGGCCGAGTGAACGTCGGGGTCGTTGACCGAACTTGACGATCCCAAGATGACGAGGACGTCGTAGCCTTCGAGATGTGGCGTGGGCGTCGACGCGTCCATCATCACGAGGTCACAGCTGTAACCACGCGACGTAAACGCTTCTCCAATCAAACCGGGATGGTCCTCGTGGTGGTGACGGACGAAGAGCGCATTTGGCACAGCCAAACTCTAACGACTTCGACGTGGCGACTAACGCGTGGACGGCACGTCCTCATGAACGTGGCTCGCGCGTGACGACTTCAACCGTTCGGAAGCGTCCAACCTAACGAGGTCGCGATCTCCTTGCACGTCGGACAAAGCGGATACTTCTGAGGGTCCCGACCCGGGACCCAGACCTTGCCGCACAGCGCCCTGACGGGCGTCGCGTTAATAATCCCTCCGACGACCGAGTTCTCGAGGGGCACGAACTCGCCGTCCTTGGGCGTGTAGCCCTCGAGCACGATGTGAGTGAAACGTTCGTGGTCACCTTCGTCCACTTGACTCGTGGACTCTTGGACGAGCTCGTGATCGACTTGGATACTCACGGCTTCGAGACTAGTGACGTGAGTAAGGTCGTTACGCCATGAAGAAGCGACGCCGCGTGACCCCGACGACGAGGCCGATCGGACGCGTCGCGTCACACTTCACGCGCGAGGGCACCCCCAAGACCGCCTACCGCACCGAGTCCGAGGCGAGGAGTGCGGCCCAGTTGGCGTGGACGCTCGACGGCGTCGAGC
>Ga0209611_10011004_pt1 | contig 13170 bp, 8 predicted proteins | sample S1TSphgellanicum_3_FD_187693 | JGI IMG/M metagenome (GOLD analysis project Ga0209611, IMG submission 187693) | Host-associated microbial communities from peat moss isolated from Minnesota, USA - S1T2_Fc - Sphagnum magellanicum MG (SPAdes) (version 2) | ecosystem: Host-associated > Plants > Peat... | reverse complement strand
GGGGTGGGGGGGGGGGGGGGGTGGGCTGCTCATCTTTACTTCTTTTGTTGGATGATGGATTGGTTTTTGAGGTTTTTGGAGGTTTTATATCTTTGCTTTTGGCCTGGATTGAGTTTTTTTTTCCTTCGAGTAAGCAATGAAAAATGTCAAGGTTTGTTTTGGGCTTTTTTGGGAGGAATATCCAAGCTTGGTTCCATTTTTTTGAGTAGCAAAAATTAGGTTCTTGGAATGAAAATGTGAGTTGGTCAACAAGCTTTTCATGGAGAAGTTTCAAGAAGGGTGATGGTGACAGAGAAGCCAAACGAAATAGATGTGTGGCGAGGCGGTGTTGAGCTGGTGCAAATAGGTGACTCCAACTCAGCTCAAGTATGAACAACTTTTGATGACAACGTTTGGATGAGATGGGTTTATGACCAGAGGTATTGCTAGAAGTAGTAGGTCTAGTAGCAAGTCCCTTTCATCCTCCCATTCATCCTCCTGTAACACCCTAGCTTAGCGTTTGTGTTGTTACACAATTGCATTCCTCATCGGTGTATGGTCCCCAAGTCCTCATTGAGGCAAAAAAAAACTAATATGTCGACACCCCTATCATCTCCTGCATGCCTATCGCAGTCTACACATTAGTGAAGCAAAGGACGCACCCCTTGCAACCCGCAACTAGTCATGAGTCACATTCAACATCCCCATAAGTCTTAACCCAGTTAGTTGGTTGCATGCACTAAGGGCTTGATCTTTCCACCCTGCCAAGTTCTAATTCTTGCCTAACGCTTCATTCAAAGAATAGTTCATTCACTCCTAATTTATTCCTTGATACTTTCATTTTTGTTGGCCTTATTTTAAATAGGTTAAATGAATTAGTCGTTGACATCTTCACATTTTTAAGAAAATTTGTGTGGTGGTTTTGTTTGGCTTTGGTGGGCATTTTTGTTTGTAAATTATGTAGTATAAATATTCAAATCATATCATGATTAAGACAAGTATTGAGGTTACTATGCGGGGGATTAACTTTGGCCACATTGAATCCTTTTAAAAGGAAGGTATGCATCTCCAATCCATCTCCATCAAACCATAGCCAATTCATATGGATTGTATTTTGATATTTTTTGTTTGGTTACATTTTCTATGTGGGATCTGTCTTACACCACTTTCCGAAGCATTCCATGAAATCATCTTTAGGATTCATGTCAACCAAGATGAATATGTGAACATCAAATATTTATATGATGAAAAGAGAGATCTATTTGCATCCCTTTCTTGTTTGACATGCAACTCCACTATTAGAACAAGTTGTGTTGACCTTGGTCTATGTGTTGCTGCCCAAGAAGACTATTGTTGCCTTGGAATCACATATGTGGTTGTGACTACTAGAGGATTATGTAAATATCCTTTCATGTGCCTTGTCCTTTTGAATGCTAAAACATTTTCATCCTCCTTTTCTTCCTCATGATTAAATTCAATTATAGTTTGTTGTTATTTTTTTAATCAACATTTCTTTAACATTGGATTTTGTGTTGGAAAGTTGTTAGACAACCCTAAAGGACACTTGTTCTTTTGCATCCTCTCCTTCAATTCTAAAGCATTAAGCTTAGACGTTGAAGGTTGTTGTGGTTGAATACACACTAACATGATAAGCACTTGTGGATTTTTCTCTGGGAAAAAATTTGCATCAGCATTTCAATAATTAATGCAAAATGGCATACATCTTTCTTGACATCAAATTTTCTTGTACCCTACATCTTGGTCTATGATGTTGTCCTATTAACCAATTATTTGAGTAATTGTTTAAACATTGTATCTACCCAATCTATAGGCTTACCCTTGTCTACCATCATCATGGATATTGCATTTTTATTATTGAAGTAACATACCTTATCCCTTTGATGTACAACTTGAATGAGTGCAAGAAAATGAACATTGTATGGGGATTTCATTTTGCTAACACTCCATTACTTTATGGTTATATAGGCACCTAGCAAAGAAATGCTTTGAAACATGGCTTCTACAACTTGCTTATTAACATGATTTTTTTTTTCCCAACTTGTTTTGGAATTTTCAAACACATTTGTTATGATGTCCTTGCCTCTACAACTACTACTTTCTCTCCTATCCTAGGAAAAAATGTCTTATTTTTCTCAACTTTCTAGGTATTGAAAAACTCCACCAACAAATCACATCTTGATTTCCCCACTAGATTCCAATTAACCCCACAAATTCAACCTTCAATGCCCATGTCTTTTCTACTTCTCCCATACGAACCCAATTGGTAATTTTTTCCAACTCCTCTATATATGACTACTTTAAAGGTGCAAACATAAGCCTTTCTAGATCTAATGAAAACAAAAATCTATTTTGACGAAACATCTTATTTTGTCATGTAAGTTTTGGCACAACAAATCAAGAACTAAGGTTTGAAAAACTTGGCAAAATGTGATATGTAGAATAAATTGCAAGCAAAAATGTCGATGGCACTAATGGTTGTATTAATTCTTGAAACAAAAAACCTAGTTTTTCCTTGTCCTTCGAATTTGACAACATTACTATCTATGGCACAACCTGAAGAAAAGAAACTTCTTGCCTTCAAATAAAATGTACCCACATTTGGACTTCATTTTGGGTTCTTGTTGCACATTGCAAAAAAATTTCAATCCACCTTCATGGATTGTAATTTGGAGAAGAGGGTGGAAAACATGTTTAAAAAGGCTCAAGACCTAAATAACTTAAATGTGGAATTCGCATCTTTGACCTATATTCTTCTTCTATAGTAGCTATTCGTTAACATTGTATTTCCTTCTCTCTATCATGGACAAGCTTTCTTGCCACTTTTTCTTTATCGCATGTTGTTATCTTCAACTTTTCAACCAAGTTTCAGTCATTAATTCTACTTAATACGAAGAAATGATAAAGGTTACAAGAAAATGAAAACGATTGTTCATGATTGCTTTCTCAAAAATATGGCACACCTAATTGTTGCCTCCATTATAATTTCACTTGTCCCTTTAAGGTTTTCACACGTAAGTTTCTATGTTTGTTGTTGCCATTTAGTGTTGAATGAAAAAGTAAATCATCCAACTAAACCTTAAGAGAAAAGGAGTTTACTACCATCTTTGATTATACTTCAATGGCTTAAATGTCTACTATGGGTACAACCTCTTCATCACTATCCACCTGCTCATCATCAATAAAAATAGCACCTTGTCTTTCCTAATATACAAGTGTAGGACATCCAAAACTTTTTATTTCATTTTCCAAGAACTAATGAAGCTTTTACTTGTTCACATTAACAAGTGTAGGGTTTGGATCAAACTTATCCATTGCAATTAACAAAAATCAATAAAAATCAATAAGCAAAATTGTATTTTATAAGGACAAAACCACTTCTTGGTGAATTTTTCGAGATGAATTTTGCTACCTTTTAGAAACCACAATACATGATCTCCAAATTTAAACCTTTTTTTTTTAATACCTCTACTAACACCAATTATCATGACTCAATACTCACTATTGAATCCAAGATTTCATGTGTTGTAGTCTATCAATATGCAATTTTCCAAATCCATTAATCTATTGGTAAGTACCCTAAAATGGTTTTCATCTTTGTGTTCCCCACTAAATGCTAGTAGAACATATTTTGTGGGCATTAAAAAGATGCAATTTGTAGATTAACTAATATGGAATGTACTTTGTGGCTACTTTTACACAATTTTTATAGGGAAAATACACAATGGGAAGATTTTCAACCTAGTCTACTTTATAATCACTAACTTAATGATGAGATTCACAATGAATTTATTAATCGACTCTACTTACCATTCCCCTATGGATAATAGGTAGTGGAACTGACATGCTTAAGGAAGAAATGATCAGTTAAATGTTTAATATCATCAATAATGAAATGCACCCCTTGGTATGTGATTAAGGTCAATAGACAACCAAACCTAGTAGGGATTTACTCATACATAAATTTAACTATCACAATTGTAGTATTTGTTCAAAGTGCTTTCACCTCCACCCATTTTGTAGCATAATTTGTGGATATTTAAAATGTATTTATTACTTGTAAATGTCCTTGCTAGTTCAATTGGCATGATGAAGTCTAGCCCCCATTTCATAAAGGGTTTTTCCAAAAAAATGTTTGTCAACTTCTCCAAACTATGTGTTGTTAAACCTCCAACTCATTAACATGTGTCACACAATCTATAGTGTTTTAAAACATTTTAAAATAATGTGGACCATGAGTAGTCCGCATCTAAGATCTTCTTAGCAATCATATCCATTGCAAAATGTCCAAGTAAAAAACCTTCATGGAGTTTTTGGAATATCTTTTAAGCTTCATCTATGGCTAGACATCATTGTAATCTATTGTCCTAGCCCATTTAATACAATATCCAACCCAACACAATGATTTTATTTTATTTTTTTCTAAACTATGCTTTTGGGTTGATGTTAAAATATAAGACATCTAGCCCATCTATAAATAGTCCTTCACATCTTCCAACCAAACATGATGTAAATGGAACATAACTACATCTATAGTTTGATCAAGGACACATGTTAGTTCTATAGTATTGAGTAGCATGGATTAGCACATATGCTACCACATGAGTATGCCCTAATTTATGCATTAATATAAATTCATATTCCAAAAACATGAGTAACCATCTAACAATACAACCTAGGACCTATGTCTGAGGTTCCCCAAATACACTAGAGCCATATGGTCTACATAAAACACAAACTTATTACCTAATTTAAATAGTGTTTAAACTTGTGGAGTGCAAATACCATCGCTAAGGCTTTACATTCTATGGTATTACATAGTTTTGCTTCACATTTTTCAATATTCTAGAGGCATAAACTATAGGTTGATCATGTTTTCCTATTAAGTTTTGTGTTAGCATCACTTATAGTTAATAATGATGCATTTGGATGGACATACTATATCCCAATTAGGAAATATGATAATAGATGCTTTTATGTGTTTTTGTTTTATTGATTACCAAGTTGTTTAACATTATGGGGTCCACAGAAACTAATATATCTTCCTCATGAGTTTGATAATGGGAGCCATGATAAATGCAAAATTCTTGATAAAACATTTATAAAACTTAACCATTATGTTAAACACATGAATCTATTGTGGATTATTTCGAACAAACATCTAAAATATGACTTGGATTTTCTTTAAATCTGGTAATTTACCTTCCTTGGAAACTATAATCCTAGTATCATCCTTAAAAATACCATAAATGCACATTTATCTAGATTTAAACTAATCCCAAATTCTTTGCACTTTTGAAAGCATAGTTTAAGTTTAGTTAGAAGAGTGTGCATGTCATTGTACATCGTAAAATCATCCCAAAATACCTTTATGAATTTGTTCATAGATTCTCTAAAAAATCTACTCATTACCCTTTCGTAAATGAGAGGTCCATTTTAAACCCCAAATGGCATAGCTACCAAGGTAAAGGCTCTTCAATCTATTAGAAAGGATATTTTATATTTGTCCTTTGGTGTTATGGATATTTGGTGATATCCAAAATATCCATCTTGGAAAGAATATGTTATGCATCATATCTTGCAATTGTGTTAATTCATACCGCATATGTAAAAGCAATAGGTATGAATATGTTTTGGTGGTTACATTTAGTTTTCTGAAGTTTACACAAAAATTGTAAGCTTGCCATTTTTCTTTGGTACTTCCATAATTGGTGACAACCACTTGTGGCTTCTTCTACGGGCTATAAAGTCTTACTACTAATAGTTTGTTTGTGTTTTATTTAACAACTGTAGCATAGTTTGGATTAATTTTATACCTAGCCTAATGTGCAAGCGGAATAAATGTGTCCAATTCAATACAATCTTGTGCCAACTTTGGTGGTATGCCTTTCAAGTCTTTATATGTCCAAGCAAATATGTCCTTGTATTCCATCAATAGTTCTTTCAACGAATTCATGTTCTCCTAGGCCAATTGTGCATTAACTTCTATCATCTGTGGACTATCCTTTGTACCCAATTTAATAAGTTGTTTCAGGATACACCTTGTTTTCAAAAGTTATTTTAAGTTCTTTGTTGACCACTAGCTTAAGGTTAATTTTGTGGTTGGCTACAATGTGTAATAAGGCACAAAAAGTTGATTTTTATGTTCCTTTTTCATTCCAAATTGTATTAATTGCAAGTGAAGTTATTGCCTCTAAAAGTAAACATATGGTATTGATAGAAAACAATTTAAGAACTCACTATCAAACATTAAATCCTCTTCTTCATTTGTGATGCCATTATAATAATCAAAGCATAATAAGATGTGGTCTTTTCACATTACTACCCAAATGTTTAGTCATTGCTATGGTTTTGACAACACCATTCCCTTGTATTGTAATCATGTTATTTCCCCAATCATGTGTTACTTTGGCATCCTTGAACCATAGTTTCCCAACAACATGGAATAGCTAAAATATATAATGTTATTTTGTAAGATTGTAAATGTAACTATGTATGGTATTCTATGTACATACATCTTCATATGCTTTATCAATCGTATGGGTTTTGTTGTAGTTTGATCTTCCATTTGCAAATTGTAAGGTGCAAGTTTAGGTTTAGGTACCTTAATTTTGAATTGTTCATTCACATGATGTTCATTCCTAACCCACCAACCAAGAATACATCCTCAATGATATTTTTTCCCAATCTAAATTTAGATAGCAACCATATGGTTATCATTAGTAAATGATGTTGTGCCAATATTGGGTACTACAGGGCTAGCTATTTTGTTTGGAATTGTCTAAGTGGAGATTTGTGGTTGATCTTATTTTAGTTTCTACCATAGGTATTTCTTCAATTTAGGTGCAATCTTGAACAATTATCCAAGATTCAATGTATAATTGGTTTCCCACATCTATTTATTGATATCATGAAAGATGTCTAGTAAAATATGAACTTGGTTAGAGACGTAGAAGGTACTTCTTGCAACTTGGATGGTTTTGCAAGATCTATTGAGCTTGGCATCCTTGTCAAACTAGTAGTCCATTCTCCAACTATAGTAAAAGGTACCTCCAATGGTGGAGTAGTTGCCTACATCTATTGTATGGTTTCTACCATGAACTTCTTCAACCTTTTTTTGCTTCCCATTTCACTATGGTTTTATTCTTCCTTAGTTCTTAATCCTTAAACATTTGTTCTTCAATGGCCTTATTTCGAATAATTGCCACATCATCATCAACCATGTTAACTGAAACAGTCACAACTTTTACCACTAATAGAAAAATGGGGTTTTTTTTTCTACTTCAATTACAAATTTGATTTCCATATTTTTTCCTCCTTTACCTTTGAACATAGTTCACATTTCATCAAACTTAAGACATTTGGTCAATTTGTGGCCTACTATCCCACAAATATGGCAAGAATAATTTAGTGGTCTTGGAGGTTTAACAATGTGTGCATTGACTTTAGCAATGGTTACAATGGGTTGCTCCTTTTTATTGCTCTTCCACATCTCCACATTATGATTTGTATGATGGCAATTTCTATAATACATGCTAGGCTTTGCAACTACCTAGTTCCCTATAGCCACCACCCATGTTCTTGATGTTTGAAGTATCGATAGTGAACTCTATGTTTTAAATACAAAAATATTTTCTTCACACATAAATGTATATTCTTAATGTTGTTGAAGAATGTCCCTTTTCATCCTTGTTGTAACAATATGTAGATAAGACTATATTCTAAATCTAAACATTATTGTCAAGAAAATTATTAGTTGCAAGAGTTTGTAGACTATTTACCAATTTCAACAATCTTTCATAGTACACATCCATTCGTTTTGTTGTTTCATGCTTCAAATTCTTGAGTTGTAAATACACTTGTTCATCATTCTACATTATCCATAATGTTTGTAGAATGCATGTCACATATCTACAAATCTATAGTTTGGGTGATCTCTCATGTAGTTGTTACACCAATATGATGCATTAGCCTTCAATGTGAAATTAAATAGATTTGTTATTTCCTCATCCATCGTTTCGCCATTAACTTTAATGGTGGCTTTAAATATTTGTACATGAGCATTTGGATCATAATTTTTTTTGTATTTAAGATAATTTAGAGGTGTTTTATAAGGCCTATAATATGGTATTACAAGTTGCACGGACATTACTACAACACCTCCTAGGGGTCGAGAGGGCCTCCTCCTAAATCTATTGGTATTGGTGTGGTAGTAGCTATTGTATGTGATGGTATTCCAATGGTTAACCAAAAATGTACATCTACATGAAATTTTACCACTATAAATTTCGTTACTACAAAGCTAATTAGTATTAATGTGGTGATGTGTGAATAAGTACCTTGCGTAGTCACAATGGGTTCAGTATACACCATGTGTCATGAAGGAAAATTCTCTACTAGTATAATTAAAATTATGTGGTTTCCTACTAATATTGGATGTCCTTTTTCATTAGCATGTACATACTAATTATTCTGATTTGCAACTTTTGTGATTGTCCCATGTACCACGTTTTTTATTGATGCACAAAACTAAGGTACTATTTCAACTACTCCAACATGAATTGATACACTCCAATATAGTTTTGCAACATCATCTTCCACTTATTTGTTTCATATTCCTAACACAAATCTAGTATTATATCTAATAATTATGATTCTTGCACAACTCAATCTAGGATGAGATGTAATCATCTTAACTTTTTTTAGAGCATAATGCAATTGTTTAATTAATCAAGGCACACTAACTTCAAAGGGGGTCCTTCACACATCTTGCTTCTTTATAACGTTAGACAATTATGTTGGAATTTTGTGGTTATATCAAGTCTACAATATTTTGAAGCACAATGATTGGGTTCTATCCATTTTCCATATCTAAATAAGTTGGTACTTTGGTTTGGAAATGATGGATCATTACATCCTTTAGGTTTTCTTCCATGAAATGACAATTCTATAAAAACATGGCCTTCCTATTTATAATAACTACAATGGTTAAGTGTGGTTCAAATTCTTGATTTGCATTTCAAACAACTTTCCTCCATACCATCCTCTAGGTAAAAATATGTTTTGCCAACTTTGCTTAATTTTAAACTCATTGTTCCATAATACATTGGGTAGGGTTGCCAATGGAGTGTTATTTTCAGTTTTATTTCCATTCATAATTGGTACACAATGTTAGTTGAAAAATATGTTCCTCTAAATATTTTGTCTAAATACAATTTATGGGTGCATTCACAATCAAATGAGCCAAAAAGCATGTTGGGCGACCACCAAAACTCTATAAACACTATAATTTTGTTAGATATATTTTTTGGTGCCACTTTAATGCCATGTTAATCATGGAATGTAGTGTTAAATGACTAACATGAATGTTGAAGAATTCAAACCAAAAAAATAAAATATTTTGGGTTTGATTTTAATAAAGGAGCTTTGAACTTAAGCAATAGTTGCATCAAAAGTAATCAATTTTGCAAATTACTAAACTAACAAATATTTTTATAAAGTAATTTTGATGAGAAAAAACTTGAGTTGATGATAATAGATTACCCACATTAAAAAAACACTTGTAATTTGAAAGTTGTGAAATTTGAAACTTCTAAAAATTAAAAATATATTGAACAAATTTTTTTAATTTCAAGAGTCTTTTACCACATGTAAATGGGGTGTAATGTACATGACATCTAAAATAAAGTTGTAGTTTATGAACCTATATATATATAATAATTAGCATATTTTCACACAATTTGAAATTAAGATAATGCTTTTAACGAAACACATAATTTGGTAGAATTTGTACACTTTAAAAAAATTCTTAGTTACTCATGAAAAAATTAATACAAAAATGGTGATGTATTGAAAAAAAAAATGTATTTTTAGTAACATATTGCAAAAGATTTCATCCCAAAAGTCTTTTTCATGTGAAAGTGACAATGACCACAAAAAGGATTACAATCCTTGAATCCTTGATCACTATTAGCTCATTTGATTGTGATCACACCCTTTTGTGTACTATGGTAATGCTTGTTTAACTTTTTCATTGTCCAAGCCTTCTTCCCATTCATTAAGACATTGGTTATGTTTAGGTGAAACATATCGCCAAACATCACTTTTGTTTGTTAACCTTATTTCCAACCCTTTTTATACTTCTTCATGGACATGTAAGACCTCCTAAAATCTATACAAATTACCATGTCTTTGAGATGACAAACTCATCTTTTGTATTCATTGTTACAAATTTGTAGGGTAAACCCCAATTGCATTATCTCCCCATCTTTCTAGTTCAACTTTTGGAGGTATTGCCTTCAATCACAATCTTTTTTGGATATTAATTTGGTTGCTTCATTACTCTACTAGTAAATGTTTCATAAGGTTCCATAATTGTTACAAATAGTTTTTTGTATGCTATAAGTCACTCCTCTATCCTAAATATTTTTAGCATAATATATTGTATTATTTTTGGAACTTGTGAAATTACATTGCATCATCCAACAATTGTAGTTTTTCATCTATTACACCTTCTACTTCATTTTACTTAACTGCAGCTTGATATAGTTGTTTTTATAAACTTTGGGTCAGCATGAGAATCACGTTCATCCCCATTCCAATACTTTTTTTGGTCAATAAATTGTTGCAGATTCAAATCTTTATGATAATTCTTTCATTCAAAATTTTAATCTTAAATTAACCAATTCTGAATATGTAAAACTAGAAAAATAAATTCAACACAATAACCTTTTTATATTTTTAACAAAAACAACCAAAACCAAAAACAATTTGTAGAACTTGATATTCTACCCCAAATTCATCTTAGGGATGATTGCCAAATGGTAAATGTGACTTTCCTTCTTCTATTATTTTAATTATTATTTATATACTTTATCATATTTTCACTGAAACTATCTATTTATGTAACAAAAATAAAATTATATCAACAAAAATAAAAAATTAGTAATATCAAAATGATTAAAATCAATATTTATACTATAATCATTTTTGCAGTGAATGAACATAACATTCAAAGCAATCTAGAATCGAAAATAAAATAAATAAAAAATACCAAGTATCATCATCTATTTTTTTCCATCAAAATAATTGCTCTAGCATGAGCTCCTAGAAAAACTACAAGATCAAATGATTCAAAATTAGAATTCCTCCAAAGTGAATTCCTAGTTTCCTACCATAAAACCAACTCAAACTACCTTCCATTTTGTCCTAATCAGCCCAACCCCATTTGCCCTATTAGTGACAACATAATTCTACCCTTAACATTACCCCCTTGCATGTCAAATTTCGTCCTTGAAAAAATTAGGACTAATTTTTTTTGAAAAACTGTTGCATCATGTTTACAAATTTGAAGTAATTCCCACCTTTTTTTTTTCTGATCAACAATTTGGACCCTACCTTAATGACTACAATTGAAAAACCACAAAGAAATTTTTTCACATTGGTGCAACGACATTTAATGATAAGGGGTTAGGAATCTCAAAAGCACATGATAGGCACATTCCAAAACGAAAATTTCATACTTATGTAGCTTATGTAAATGTTTATAATTTTCCATATCACACATAGGTGGGGAACACAAGCCCATGTGGTGCAAGTCAACAATAAAAAGGAAATTTTTAAAAGATTAAAAAAAATCAATTAAATTAAACTAGGTACTGTGACCAAACAGCGGGTCACTGCACAATGGAGCTATATTGTTTCTGATCCTGATTTTTGCAACCATCACTGGTTTGGCTGCGCATTACTCTCATTTACTGCAGGAATGCATGGTGGCTACTTCTGGAGGACTGAGGAGGTTCATCGCGCGGGAGGAAGACGGCACACAATTATGGTTAGGGGAGGTGTTGCAATTATGATTTGAAGCGGTGGAGAACACATGGCGGCGGAGGAGCTAGCAATTCAGAGGCTAGGAGAAAGGTTTTGGAGTGGCAGATTGTGGAAGTGGTAAGGTTTTTTTTTAGGGAGAGCATGTTGTTGAAGAGGACGAAGGCAGATTGTGCTGACGATCACAAAGATGTGTAGATTGAGGGGTAGATCGGTTGGTTTGGAAGAAGATTGGACTGGTTACAGACTTTTTTCGTTGCGCCAGTAACCAGCCAAGCAGTTACAATTGGCATCAGGAAGCATAGTTTGAGGGAGTAACAGAGTAAGACTAGAAACCAGAGATAGATTGAAGTTGTTTGCACGAGCTGTTAGGATCTGTGAGGAATGTTGGGAGGATGGCCCTCAGCTGTCTATGCATTTGACGTTTTTGTATGTATTCGCACCTTTAATGTTTGCAGTACATAAGTTTCGGGTCAAGAAGAGTGCTGTCAAGGTCTTGCTGTTGCATTATGTTGAGGAAACAGGTCTGTGGTCTTGCTGAACATGTGTATGCCAAGAGTCACTGGGTGAAAGGACCAAGTCCTATGAGCTGTCCGATTGGTGGTAGATCGGCAAAGATCGAAGGTAATCCGAGTCTGTACATTCTGTGAATAAAATTCAAGTTCTGAGTTCCATGATCGGAGTGGTGAATGTTTCAAAAATGCAAACTGTGTATGTTTGAAGATCTAGGTGTGCATACAGATTGAGTCTTGAACAGAGTCTAAGAGAGAGAAGATCAGGGGCCGTGATTCAGTTTCGGGACCTCAGAAATTTGAGTTCCATGAGGATCTGTGTCTTGCCAGGGTGTTCAATTAGATTGTGCACCCTCCTTTTTGGTATCAGAGTAGGTTCGGTAGTTTCGGTAGAACCTGTAGAAGTTTAGGTAGAATGTATCATGTCTTCATTTGGAGCAGATGAGGTAGGAGCAAAAGAACTAACTCAAGACATTCGTGAACAACGAATTGTTAATAGGTTTGATTATTTCACTACTCGGGGTGGACCACAGAGAGGAGCTGTGATCCTGCGCTTCTTGGGTTTTGGGGTGATAACACTTGTAGGGATAGATCCAGAAGTCGCTCGAATTGGAGACGTAGCAGTAGAGGTAGCCCATAATGGCTTTCATACACGAGCTGAAGTCACTACTAGAAATTCTGTCATATGCATCCATCATGTTTGCAACTGGGATGCAACTGCCGGTCGCATGCAACTATCTTTGGTTTTTTATGCAACTACAATGGATTTTTGCCCCCTTTTTGGGTGTGTATGCAACTATGGTGCAACTATGATCACCTTCATCCCAACCTTTGG
>Ga0209611_10011001_pt1 | contig 13173 bp, 15 predicted proteins | sample S1TSphgellanicum_3_FD_187693 | JGI IMG/M metagenome (GOLD analysis project Ga0209611, IMG submission 187693) | Host-associated microbial communities from peat moss isolated from Minnesota, USA - S1T2_Fc - Sphagnum magellanicum MG (SPAdes) (version 2) | ecosystem: Host-associated > Plants > Peat... | reverse complement strand
CTCTGTCTCTGTCTCTCGTTTTTTTTTTTTTTTTTGTTTTTTTTTTTTGTTTTTTTTTTTTTTTTTGGTTCTTTTTGTTTGTTTGTTTTTTTGTCAAAGCCAGGAGTCTCCTTTCTGAACTGGGGATTATTCTGCTACTTCCAGGTACAGCTTTCTCTTACAAGATTTGATCTTCCTTTTTGTTTTCTTGTTCAATCGTGGAGAGAGGGATTCTTCTTTTATCTGCTTCTTTTTCTGCACATATTAGTTCCACGTATAGTCTTCTATTGCAGCATCAGTAACCCGCCCCTCTGCACCACGCTTCGATCTTTTTTTCCGCTTTCTTGTTCAATCAATGATTCTTCTTCTTCTTCTTCTTCTTATTTATGTCTCTTCTGAACATATTGTAACTGGTTCCAAACGTAGTTTTCTTATATTGCGTCATTGAATAATCGTCCGCACCTCACCTTTGATCTGCAGGCGCTCTTGCATCCTCAACTGTGCTCTTCGTAGATTGGATCCGTTGTAGCTCAGCGGGAAGAGAAAAAAAGCGGTCGCTATGGGGAAGGGCGGGAAAGGCGGAGGAGCGTCCTGTCTTGTCATGGTTTTCAGTTTTCTGTTCTTTATTATTGCATTCGGTCTCGCCGTCGGTGCCGAGACTCGTCGAAGTCAGGTTAACACTCCTACCTCAGTCGCCTCCTGCCATTCTCTTGTTTACCTGTGTATTTGTGTTTGAGTTCTGTGTGTATCTGTCTGCGCGAGCATGTGTTTCGAGGTGTGTTCTATACTCGGGTTTCTTTCGGGTTTCGCTTGTTAGTCGTTTCTAATGTATAAAGAGCGACAATGTGTTCGCCGCCGGGGTAATCCCATCAAGCTTTGATCCGCGACGAACATGTTTCTTTCCCTTCATTTGCACATTTGTTTGTCAATCGTACGAGAAGCAGATCATCTGGTTTGTTGTCAGTTAGATCTTCGGGTAATGTAGATCTGGAGGAACAATGCACAACGGCTAGTGCAGATCGCATGGGAGAGAACTATGCCTAGTGTTTGTGCATGAATAGGATTGCACAGATATTCTTCATTCGTCGGTGGGCCCTTTGATTTATCTCGTGTCTTTCTTCCATTTGTGCCACTGAGGAGGGATCATGAATCAAACACGAAGATGTTTCAGTGTGGCAATTTCTTGTGAAAGCCTCCTGTATGTTCAACCTGTGAGCAATTTGGACAGGTCGAAAGAGAAAATTGCTCTGAGAGAGGCATTGATGGTTCTTGTTTAATGACATTCTGGCAGGGAAAACAAGTGCAATCTGATGCAACAGGACTTTTGGTCTGCCAATACACACCAAGCACAGCAACTGGACTTGCTGCAGGGGCACTCCTTTTTCTGTTGATTGCCCAACTGTTCATTATGATTGTCACACGCTGTCTGTGCTGTGGAAGTGCATACGAACCTGGTGCTGCTCGCACATTTGCTGTAGTTGCATTCATATTCTCATGGTAATCAATCTTCAAACTGTTTGTTGAAGGGTTTCTTGTTATTCTTTTTTCTTTTCTTCTAAATAAGGGATGCACTTGGGTATATGTGCTAATAATGGAATGTGTTGCTTTGTGCAGGTTGTTTTTCATTTTGGCATTTGCAGTTCTACTTGCAGGAGCTAGTGGAAACAAAATCCATACAAAGGGGTATATCAGTCAAAGTGTGACATGCCATCAAGTAAAGAAAAGCTTGTTTGCTGCAGGAGCAGCCTTGACCTTTCTCACCATGCTCCTAAGTGAGCTTTACTATGTACTCATCACAAAGGCTTCTTCTGGTGGATCTTATGGTGGTCCTAGCCCCTCTGTAGGAATGTCTACCTATGCTTAGAACCCCAGCGATGATCCTCCTGGAGATGAACAATTTGTCTGTAGCCATTTTGCTCTCTTCTGACGATGACCCTATTCTTAGATTATATTTTAGTTCAAAGTTTTTGAACGAGACTGAATTCTTTTGTGGTTGAGAAGACATGTGGTCTTCTTATGATTGTGTTTTACTGGCTGACTTTTCCTTGGAGTGGGGTTTCTTGAGACACCCAACTTCACAGGTAAAGCAGCTTTTCTTTTGCGAGAGGAATTTTCCAAAGCTTTTCATGAGTTGCAATAGTTGTTGTTAACTCTCCTCTTATTCTGAGACCTTGTTTGTGTTACATGAGATTTTATATTCTGGTTTGATATTTGTACAGATACTTTGTTTCACTATTGTCACAATTGTATCGTTAGTGAGGTTGTATGCTAAAGTGGGCTGACATTTCATCTGCTATATTCGCCAATGTTGAGAGATCAGTACAATGATAATCCATGATATCTTGGATGTATTGATGTATTGTCTTTCACCATGGAAAGCTAAGGGTTTAATATTTGAAGGAGAGACCGGAAATTTGAATCCACCTTGATCTCATCCCTATTTGTTTTCAACATTGTGGTGATCCTTATTGACAATATGTTAACAATCTTGTCTAAATGGTGTAAATCTCTCTCCACCCATTAGTGCAGATTTTCAATGATTTGACTGCGGACATAGAATTTACGCATCATAGTGCATGTTTAGAGGCTGCTAATGCAGTGTTCCTTTGAGCTGTATTGTAATATCTTAACTCTGCATTGATTTTTTTATGAAGCATTCTATGTTGCAACCTTGGAGCAAAAGTTCGTTTAGTGCCCAAGTTTGGACATGGAGCATTTCTAAAACTCTCAAATTGAAAGTTGCAGAATTCCCCTTCTGTATTTTTTTCTGCACCCATATAGGTTCAATGGTTTAAATGCTATCTGCAAAAGAACAATTGGGAAAGCTGGTGTTGCTATTGGAAATCACGTGAGCTAGAAAATTAGTTTGTGGAGAGGTGTTAAACATTGTTATCATGAGCTGGGAAAGTGAACCACCAATGAAGGTATTGCTGCCACACTTTGTTGGGAAATTTGGTGAGAAAAATGCAGTGGCAATGCCTTGTGCAGAGAACCTTCGATGCTTGCAGAATTGATTATAGTAATGTTATGGAGACAGGCAAAAAACATTGCATGATGAGTTCTGGAATTAGATGACTCTGCCAAGAAAGGAGTGTGAAAAACTGACTGAGGTGAATAATGAGTTGCATCATTTTCAGACCAAGAACATCCACAGTTTCAAGAGCGTCAGCTCAGATGGAGGAATAAGTGTATGCACCACACACCAAATTTACGTTACATGATGTAAAGGAGTGAGAAAATGTTTGCACACTAGAAGGAAATATGGGTCCAATTCACTGAATATTTCACTCATTGTGTAGACAAAATTCATGGAAATTCATTACAATGAATTTGTAACGGGAAATATGAACAAGTGAATAGTATCAAAAAATTGTGTCACTGTTATGAGAGAAAGTGGTGACTGCATTTCAGTCCATCAGCTTGAAATGTGCAGGGTCTGCCTGTTGAGGAAAACCAGAATTATGACAAATTTGGATTTTGTGGCAAACTTATTGAATAGGCTTACTGATGAGGAGTATTAAATGAAGTAGCAGTAGCAAGGAAATTATCCATTTGGGCTTCAGGATTGAGCTACAAAGATACCTTATCTTTGTCATGACAGCAGGATTAACAGAGCATTTTCTGTTCCCAAACCAAGATGATAACTTTACCCCACTGGTAATCAAGTCAATAAAGAGAATACAGCTGATCTCCTTACACTTGAAGCTCATACCAGGAATCCCAACGACCATTTGGGTTGCTACTGAGAACACTGAGCTGATATATGAAAGTTAAGTGATTCTTCATACTTGTACCAAACTAATGTATACCAATTGAACAAGAGACTTTTTGCCTAACTGCTCTGCCCTTTAAATGACATCCATAACGACGATAAATATTCAACATACTAAATTTGGAAACACATGGTGGTTAGCATGGTGAAGCCCAAGTCAATCCTTCAAGTACGCTCCATATGTTTCTATAGTGGACTCCACATGACCCTAGAATGTAGGGGTACCAAACTTTGGACTCCACATGACCCTAGAATGGAGGGATACTGACCGGTTTCTGGGTGCATCACAATTTCTCTACCCTCAAGGACAGAGCCAAGAAAATCCCAATCCGTATACCAAATTGGTATACACTGAAATGGAAAAATGGCAGACCAGTCTAGCATTGGATAATTTACTTCTTCCTCACTGTTCTCACTTGTATAATTTTTCATTGGTGACATTCCAAAGGCCCCAACATGAAGGACAGAATGTTTGCAAGCGCCCTCCACAAGTAAATTGCACCAACATCAGTGGTAGTAGCAGTAAAAACAAACAAAAAATTGCAAAACCTAATTTGAACTGAAGGAGGTACCCATTTCGGAGGCAACCCTAAAACCCATTCAATATGTCGGAATGCATCATCGCAAAAACAATTTCTGCACCTTCAAAATCCTTACAAAGAAGCAAGCAAACATTCTCTAAGAAGCCATTTTCACTAAGTCTGTCTTATTCCCAGTCTAAAAATGGACACCCCATCCTGATCGCTCCAGAAAAAAAACTCTCCCCCAAAAAACAAACAAACCAAAAAAAACAGAGATGGAAATTCTTTTGAAAACTCACACCAAAAGCCAATTCGAAACTACCACAAGACAACGCCCACACAAACCCACACGAATATTATTACATTTTCATTCTCTACGCAATTTCAATTCTAGGAGATTATGCACCAACAAAAACGGGAAAACCAGGCCATTTGGATCTTCCCCATAATTCTCTGCAAAACTAAGAAGCAAAGAACTTGCAAAAAGTGATTAAGCATCCAATTACCCCCAAAAAGAATTGGCAGGAATGGAGAGAAAGACTCAACTTGATCCCATACGTTTTGCAATAACGCCATTTCAGACTATATGAACAGTGAATGCATTTTCTGCCAACGACTGTATTTGAACAGGGTCTGTTGTATAGTGCGTACATATGATCAGCGATCTCCAAATGTAGATAAGACCCACGTGCCGGGCGATGAGAAATTGCTCGCTATTCTGAGTGCGATTTGCTCCATCGGTGCGTCAACTTCGGTTGACTGCCCCCTTGCCCGATGAATGTCCCTCTGCTGTGTCTTGGGTTGGGTTTTGATGAATTGTGAGCGTTCTGACGGGTCCTCACTCCTTTTTTTATAGCTGCCGCTAGAATGTAGGGCTTACTGGAAATTGTCTTGACCCAAAGCAAGGGAAAGAATCAGGAACAATTGCCCAATTGTCTCCTTGGGAACTCGATGGGAACACATTGGGAAGGTGAATGGTGAGCGTTCTGACGTATCATACCGGTTTTTTTCTTGCTGCCCCTAGAATTTAGGGCTTACTGGAAATTGTCTTGACCCAAAGCAAGGGAGAGAATCAGGATCAATTGACCCAATTGTCTCCTTGGGAACTTGTTGCGAACACATTGGGAACAACAATGAACTGGAACAAAAACAAGACCCTGGGACTCTTGGGTGCATTCTGCATTGCCTCAAATTTGGCTTCATGAGCAGAATTTTTGTATTCCTACATTGTTTGTCAACATTTTCAAGTTAGGCTAATAATGGCAGGGATATACAACAATTGGGAGGCTTATTTTATAGTCCCATACACCTGAATTTGCTTTGCTTTGCTTTGCTTTGCTTTGCCTGTCTCAGGGCTTTACTGCAACATTTCTTGATCCAAGTAAGAGAGAATCAGAACAAGCCGCTAGCTATATGCACAAATAGCCCTGCCCCTTTATGTCAAGTTGAAACAAACCATCAGCAAGAGTTAAGATAAGAATTGTTTCATCTTCGTACAAACAAAACCTGGTATATCAATTTGCCCATGTCCTTTCCTAGTTTGAGCAGAGGAGTGCCAACACCACACTGCTGTATTCTTGTTGCAAGTGGAGCTTCAATTTTCTTCTTGTTGAGATAGCAACTCCTGTTGTTGTTTGGCCTTGGTTTTATTTGATTTTTAGTTCAGCAACTCCTGTTCTTTGGTTTTGGTATGCTTTTGTGCAAATTTACTGATGCATGTGCATCCAGTTCAATCAAGAAGTAGTAGACCAACTCTCTCACCATCACAAGGAGAACCATAGTTGAGCTAGCAAACTTTTTCTTCTCCCTCATACAAAAATCTTACTAGAACATATGCTCGTGGGTTAAGTACCAGAGGTTGGGAATGTAAGTGGTTACTATCTGGGTAGGTCAATAGGTAAGGCACTTGATGCCTTCTAGGTAGGTAGATACTAGATACATGTGAATGGTTGATACATAACTCACAATTGTGGTTGGTTACGGGACAGGAATACAATGAAAAAGGGTTTCTTGTCAACACATTATCCATCCTGAATGGTGTTCTGGTGTGATGGTTCTGGCGCACTCTGGCCGACATACATCAATCACTGAAACACTCATGCTTTCACTCCAGATGTCAATCCTTTGAGAAATCATCAGTCCATCAGAACATAAGTCATGAGTGTGCGTCTCTGGTGACATATGAAAAGAAGTCAATTGCCTTTAATCAGAGTTACAGAAGAGCTATTTTGAAAGGGACCGCATAAACCGATTCAGAGAATTGAAAACTCCTACAGCCTTCACAAAAGCTGATGGTTGCTCTGCTGCCTCACTTTCTCCACCACTCAGAATCAATGTCTGTCCCAACATCCAAGTCCACCCCTTCATAAGCAACAGGATACAAAATTCACTGCTGTAAGAAAGATCACACACAAATATATTTTCGATTTAAATAGTCTTTTCGTCAAGTCATGAGAATTGGCATACATCCAGCTCTGAAGAAAAACTTCTAGCTCCACCTGAGCTCTTGCTTTAATCTTAGTGACAAGGTGTTGGTTGGGAAGATTAGGTGGTCTTCAATCCCAATTTAAAGAACTATTTCATTGAGGTCCCTAAAATACTGCTATGGAAGATTAACTCTTCTGATTGGATCTAGAGATGGCTAATGGTGCATTCCAGCTCTACTCCACGTGATCATCTGGGGTCCTCACTAATAAGAAGGTAGGTACTACTGTACAGAGAGAGTTCCATTCATACATGCCTTCAGCGACAACATGAAGCTCAAGTTACTACACAGAAATTACACCAATATGAGGGAAGATTCTTACATCAAGCTGATCAAGACTTGGTCGAGATGATTGTTCTTTTGCAAGAATAAGGTGACCGGGCCGTTTCACATCATCAAGAAATACTTGCCATAGCCTATAGCATGTAGGCACAAAAGAAGTTAGCTTAACAATGTAACTTGTGCTTCATGTCCAACAATCAAGAAATCACATTGTAGTATGCCAGGAGTATTTGACACAAGATGCAAAAAGAAGATGGACGGAGTCATGTTCAGAGAAACTCTTTTAGATGATGATTTGATAGAGCACGGGGAGTTGTTGACTCTTCATTGGAGTGAGGCCATTGAAGCACTTAAAATTACATTATATAGGATCTCAGGAAACCCAGAAGACTAATTAATTGAGCAAAAGTCAAAATGACACATGCTAGGTTCAATGGGACTAAAATAGCAAAAGTAGACAAAAAGGCACATACCCAGGATACTTCCTGAAAATAGTCATTGTTCCTAAGGGCCGCAAATGATACACTGTTGTACATTTGCTGCATTCAAACGGTCCTTTAAATATTAGCACATACATCATATCAGCTACTGAAATAGTTATATTATTGTTCCCAAGGCTTCCAGCTGTAAGCAATACACATTATAAAAGAATATTTCCACATCTCTGAGTGTTCAAACAGAGCGGTCATTTCACATTGTCTGCACCTGGATAACTCAAGGGACATTTGAGTGGTCCAGAAAATGACTACAATTATGTTGCTCAAGAGGAAAAGGGAAATTGGAACTCACTTAAGGAGGCGTTCGCGCAGTCGACGAACATTGAGTCCAATGCCAACATCACCACTGATTAGACGTGGGTTCCACATTATCATTGGTCTAGCCTGTCCCAATCCCAGAATAATTCAGTTTTATGTATTTTCATGATGAGGCGAACACAATCAGGTTGTCAAAATCAACAACATAGGTTCGTCCAATAAACTTTCTATTATAAACTTTCCTTGACTGCTCACTAGTATTTCATATAAAAGCAAGGTTGAAACAATACTCTAAACTTAGCCACACTACTCAGTAGGACCAACAAGAAATGCATCTCCATGGATAAACGTACAGGAGTGTCATCATCTCCTGCAAGGATGTCTGCGATATTCTCAACAGCACTTAATGATTCATGATCAGGCAAAATCAATATCACGACATCATCATCGTTTGAAATTGGCCTCCTATCATTCAAACTGCCACAAATCATGCCCCCAAGGCATTCCATTAATATTGCAGACATCAATATGCTCCAATGCACCAACTTTCAAGTGCCAAATTTCAACAGCAACACGCTATAAGTAGGAAGGGAAGAGGAAATAGCATACAGTTGAGACAAGAAGTCAACTGCTCCTTTCCCTTCAGTTCTTCTTAGTAGAACACAAGTGGACAGAATGTAGCAACACACAATTTTCAGCACTCCACAGACACAATATAGAGTTGACAGCTCACAAAACACTAGGATTGATTGTTGATTGCATCTTCACACATAGACCTAGACAGTGCAACCAGAAGTCATTAAAGTAAGCTATAGAGTTAAGAGACACTAAAATTCAGAAATTAAAGCTGAAGACAGACCTGCCAAAGCTGAAGGGTGCACCTTCCCACTGGTACTTAACAAGAGCTGCAGATCCCGCATCTGGAAATATTGCTTTCAGCCGCTGAACACAAAACTACATAGCATTAACTTAAATACTGCATGTTTTCAACCTCTGTACTCTATAGTAAAGTGTGTCATAGAATTTATAATTAGTTGGATCCTTGAATGCAGCAGCTACCACCAGGATGAGAGGCCTTATTGAGAGGACATGTTCAGGGTGCTGGATTCTCCAACCACTGCCCAGTAGGCTGTTCTATGCTTTTGGCCTAGATGCTTGTTTGTATAAGGGCAAGCTAAAATGAAACAAAGCTTACCCTAACAAACTTGTTGCAGCTTGAATCAGGATGTTATTTGAATTTTGTAATTAGCTATATCGCTTTAGTGCTAGCTGAAGTCATGACTCGTTGAAACAAACAATTACGCAAATTCTTGTCACAGATGTATGGAGAAATTAATCTAACCTGATCACCCAGTTTTTCTTGCAAGGTGTCAAGATATAATCTGGCAAGATCCCACAATCTTTGCTGTGCACCATCATCATTTAGATTCTCCAATGCAGGTACCAGCAGCTCTACCTGCCCTAGTTGTTCCATCAACCTGTGTGTCAGCCAACTTTCTCACATACTCATACACTGTAATGAGGCTGAAAAATCCTGGTCAAAGAAATAGGCCTAAACCTCACCTTATGCACACACATCATAAACTGTCAATCCTAAACCCTAGAAGATAAACTCACAAGTGCCACCTTCAAACCCTAAACCAGTCAACCTTCCATCCTTAGCAAAACAGGAAATTGTTAAAGCCACAGAGTCTTTATGATGAAACTTACAATGGCTCGTGTGCCTCCAGAATTGATGAAACTTGCAGAAGCTTCACATGATTGGATAACCGCACTCCACAAATCCTCCGGCAACAGTCTGCTCAGTGCAACAAAAGATTTTGGTCTGTTTTGGAGATCATGAATTTGCTCTCATTTATGATCGTGCATGCATCTCGATTTCATATAGTGTGGCAACAGAAAAAGCAAGCAAGAAGCATTTGAAGGAAGTGGAGGTATGTTCCAATAAAATCGCATAATAGAGCCATTTCTGTTGCTGCAAGGCAAAAGCAACTGAAACATGCGTATATAAAGTGGAGATGAAAGGATTCAAAGCTCAAGTGCACCTTTCATCTTCGACCTCTTCATCTTCCTCTGCTTCCTCCTCCTGTTCCTCATGCTCCTCTTGGCTCAAATTGACAGCGCTTGTGTCAGCGCCTTGGTTGAACTGTTGAAATTTGGCAAACCTTCTACTGAATCTCCCTTGAAGATTTGTTTCTCTTCTCCCTAGTCTGCTATTGCTACAATCCAGAAGCGGCGCAGCCATGAAAAGCGTATTACAAGAAACACCGATTGAACGAAAGGGATGGTGAGGAAGTAACAAGACTTTGCCTAATGAAGTCTCTCCAGCGAATAGGCCTGAACAAGAAGCAGCAGCGCTCTGGGCGACAACAGTTGCTGCAGGACAAACACACGCCATAGTCAGTGCCACTGCAGACACCATCGCCATAGCAGCTCCTCGTCGTGGCTTGGCGCTATGGTCCAGGCTCACCTCTCTTTCCTTCTTGTTTTTTTTCCTCTTGTTTCTTTAAAGAGAGCAAGAATGAATGAATGAATAAAAAGTAATGAACAAAATGGATGAAACAAGATTTCGAGCATGAATGAATGAATGATAAAAGTTATGAACGAATAATTCTTTCTTTGAAGAAAGCAAGAATGAATGAATGGTAAAAGTAATGAACAAAATGGATGAAACAAGATTTCGAACAAGAATGAATGAATGAATGGTAAAAGTATTGAACAAATGGATGAAAACAAGATTTCGAGCATGAATGAATGAATGATAAAAGTCATGAACGAATAATTCTTTCTTTGAAGAAAGCAAGAATGAATGGAAAAAAAAAAGTGATGAACAAAATGGATGAAACAAAATTTTTGAGCAAGAATGAATGAATGAATGGTAAAAGTATTGAACAAAATGGTTGAAACGAGACTTCAAGCAAGAATGAATGAATGAATGAATGGTAAAAGTATTGAACAAAATGGATGAAACAAGATTTTGAGCAAGAATGAATGAATGAATGATAAAACTATTGAACAAATTATTCTTTCTTTCAAGAAATCAAGAATGAATGAAAAATTAAAAAGTATTGAACAAAATGGATGAAACAAGATTTTGAGCAAGAATGAACGAATGAATGATAAAACTATTGAACAAATAATTCTTTCTTTCAAGAATTCAAGAATGAATGAAAAATTAAAAGTAATGAACAAAATGGATGAACAAGATTTCAAGCAAGAATGAATGAAAAATAAAAATAATTGAACAAAATGGATGAAATGAGATTTTGAATAAACATCAAAAATAAAATACCAATATCAAGGAATGAAAATGAAGTCAATGAATCACACATCAAAAAAAATTCACATGGAATGAAATTTCAATTTAATTATGGATGAAATCAACTGCAAATATCAAATTGTCCTTGGATTGAGGATTTTTATTAATGATATATTACCATAGCTTGTTGCGTAGCACTACGGACCAAGACTTCAAGCTCACCTCATTTTCTTCTTAATATTCTTCTTATTTTTTCTTTAGCCTCTTTGAAGAAGGAATGAATGAATGAAAAATAATAATAATAATTACCAAAAAAGGATGAAAAAAAGGATTTCAAATAATTGTCACCAATAAAATATCTTTATCACATGAATAAAAAATTGTTCATAGATGAAATTATTCATGAATATATCCAATGATCATAGATGAATGAAAATGTATTCACACTAAAACAAACTATTCATGATGAAATTAACTTTATTTATTTATTTATTTATATAATGAGATTTGTTTTGATACACAAATTTTAAACTCAAGCACAAGATAAACCTTTGCAACCATATTCATTGTACTATCTTCCAAAGGAATTATTATTTAATAAAAATATATAAATAATAAATAATAACTTCTTTTTTGTGTGTGTGAGTGCATTACAATGTTTGCAATAGATATGAAATTAGTGATTGCTTCGTAAGCTTGAATTTTGGATGTTTTTTCCATGTTGTCAATCCAAGAGATCTTTTCCTATTACTCACCTTTTTCATCATATCCATTATTTAAGTTTGAGTTTTCAATTATTTAATGTGATCTTTCATTTAATCCAATGATTTTCAAGCAAATATTTAAACATTGTCTATGACACATGAGGAGAGTTTAAATATTTAAATTGATAAATGCACCATGACAAATGACACATCTCATTATTTGCAACTTATCCATATCATTAATTCCATTATGGTCAATTGTGAAACATCTAACATTACGCATGCATAAGATTTCCAACAATGTGTTTGGGCATGCGAGGTTTTAAACTAGATTGCAAAAAATTCATTTCAACATTGGTATTTTCAATGATATAATAAGATTTCAATAATTTATTCCATGTTCAACCTTAGACAATTTGTTGATAAAATTTAACCCATTTTAAGCTTTGATGAAATAATGAAAACAAATCAATTAATATTTTTCTTACAAAGATTCATTTAACTTGAATTAATACAATTCATAATGACTTAGAAAATGTTTAAGCTAAAACAACATGACATAAATTGTGAAAATTGAATGTAAATCATCATCATAATAAATTTATAACTTTATTGTCCATTTATCAAATTCAATGCAAATGTGTTCTTTCAAAATTCAACTTCAACATATACTTAGTCCCCCCTCCCCACATTTGTGAATTCAATGCATTTATGCTATTTTAAGTTCCAATAAATAGGAAAATTCCCTATGAATTTTTCAAAATCAATGTGTCATATGGTGGATACCGTCTCATTTGATCAGCATCGTCTGTCCTCTAACATACTTGACATGGATAGTCAAGTGGAGGAATCCAAGTCGACATGATGATGGTAGGATCCAAATTCGACAAGTGGCAGGGCGCATAGTTTTTGGAATGATCCCGAATTGTGCATCCGTTAGCTCCTTGCAACTCCAACACACCGAAAGGCTTGATTGCCTTAATCCTTAAAATAATGCAACCGAAAGAAGTGTCTAGAGTATCATTAGGTTGTTGTTAGAAATACACAAAGTCACCAACATCAAATTGTCTCAACTTAGGTTTATAACTGCCACCTCGTATGTGTGCATACTGTAAGGTGTCTTGATGTTATGCAATGGACAAGTTCTCCATGGCCATGGGCATAACCCTCCTAAATAGAGCAGCCCTTTTTACAATGACCCTAGCCCAAGTGGTCGGGGAGTCCAAGTCCACAACCTGGTCCATTTGAACAACAATGGAAGAGGGTGGAATGGGATGTCTCCCAAAAAGTAAAAAGTAAGGAAAGAAATGAAACAAAGAGGCTGGTTTGGACATCCTATAACCCATGGCAATGTAAGGGAGGGCTAGGTCCCAATCCTCTTTGTTCCTAATGAGGCAAATCTTCCGAAGTCCCTTC
>Ga0209611_10010999_pt1 | contig 13174 bp, 4 predicted proteins | sample S1TSphgellanicum_3_FD_187693 | JGI IMG/M metagenome (GOLD analysis project Ga0209611, IMG submission 187693) | Host-associated microbial communities from peat moss isolated from Minnesota, USA - S1T2_Fc - Sphagnum magellanicum MG (SPAdes) (version 2) | ecosystem: Host-associated > Plants > Peat... | reverse complement strand
GATACGGATCAAATCGTGTGCAATGTGTAAGTTGTTTTTTATACCCGTTTATGCTACCAGCAATTTTTAATTCTTTTACAATTGGTAAATAAATAGGCCCCTCCTCCCTCTCATCTGCCCGAGGACCAACCTCTTGTCCTACTCTTGTCCTATACAAAGCTTTGACGATTTAACCTGACCAAAGGGGGGCGGTTGCAGATGCTCATCTTCCTCATGCTCAACCCAGTTGTTTCACACAAACATTTTCAAGTTAAAAGTGTAGTTGGAGGTCACCCTTATATGGGTGAATTTCCCTCCTAGAAAATAAGAGGGATCTTATGCCCTGTTTTATATGTGTAAGTTTGGAGTAGCCATAAGAACAACCTTCCCCTCCTATGCCTTGTGATCTATCTATATCTAGGTTCATGATAGTGTTTTGTCTCCATGCTTCATGATCGGTAAGCCTATGAGTGTGGGATGTATGTACCCATAACAGCCTTGGCTGAAAATCTTAGTGTAATTTAGCGGACCTCCTCAACTAAAATTTATCATTCCATGTCTAGGTGCAACTAGGATGGAGTTTTGCTAGGATGTAGCCCCAACCACCTACATAATGCATCTCGGTTCATCTCAACTAGGGTAGCTACATCTATCGTTGAGCACATAGTGAATTAGAACTTTGTAAATCCACACAATGGTTTTGGTTGCCTTTGGAGTGTGACGATGAACTGTAGAGCTAAACTAGGCGCATCCATAGTCACAAATATTGTGAAAAATACCAAGCAAGATATAAAGGTCTAGAAATAAAAGGGGTATTTTTATTGAATTATTTTTTCTCACACACTTATTGACATTTGAACGTACATTGTATATTCTACTAAGTGCCAAACAACCACCTTCTAGATTCTATTCATCACCTACTCTATGGTTTATTGTTCAATTATGCAAATCCACCCCAATTCCTTTCAACCACTCTATTTCCTTTCACCCATAGTTCATCAATAGTGTATCGTCCAAATTTGCCACTAATCATGGGCTTCAAAACTTATGGTCACAAAATTCCAAGTGTTTGGAAAAACCTAACAACTTAATGTTTGTGGGTTAACACCATTTTGGTGCTCAAGAGAAGGAGGCAACTAAATTGTTTGAGGGAGGCAATTGTTTAGTGAAAAGATCAAGTTGTGAATGTGAGTGAGAGGACCCATTTGTGAGTGAAACTTTTTGCACAAAGCTTACAAGCTTGCATAGTTTTTACGTGCAAAGCTTGCATTTGCATCTCCTTCATATTTCAAGTTAGAGATTTTCAATGGTTGTTCATTTTCTTTCTCATGAAAGCTTTTTCTGTTAAGCTACTACCTCCTTCACCATGCCCCTTGTCCACGTTCTTTTTGTAAGTCAAGGAGCTTCTTTTAAAAGTGGCAACAATGCATGAACTTCTTCATATGCTAGTGATATTGGTCTTCAACAACAACATTGTAATGCATCTTGGTGATCACAATTCCTTTTCTCTCTTGCATCACTCACTTTCTTTATTGCATTGCCCATTCTCTCTCTATGAACAAGTTTTCTTTAGGATTGTACTTTCTTTTTCCTTCAAGCTTTTCTTCTTGAAGAACTTTTTCTTTTGCAATTATTTATTTATTTAATTGTTCACTGATTCTTTCTTGGTTGTTTACACTTTCTTTTTTAGCCACTCACAATCTCATCTTAACGATCACAAATGTCAATTTGTTTTACTAAAAAAAAATTGTTTACAACCAATTTTTGTAATTAAAAATTACTTACAAATGACATTTTTTAGTTGCAAAAATTGGTTGCAAATGATAGTTTGTTTTCTAATTCTTTTGGTTGTTCACACTTTCTTTTTTGGTTGCTCATTCTTTTTCTCAACAATCACAAGGCGATTGATTTTTTTGCAAGCTCACATTTTCTCTCTCTTCTAGCAACCACAAACTTGATCCCATTTTAACTGTTACAATGCATCTTGGTTGTCGTGGTGCATAATCCTTCTATTTTTCTTTTGCAAGTTCTTGTTCTCACACAATCTCTATTCTTCAAGCTTTTTCTTAACAATCATGGACTCTCTTAGTAATCACAATTCTTTCTTTCTCTTGCAAGCTCTACTTTAGATTCATGCAAGTCATGTTTTTCTTACAATTTGCATTTCTTGTTGGTTCCAACTATGTGGTTCTACAATGGGGATATGATGCTAGTGTTGGAGTGGAATAGATGTGTTTCTTGGTGTAAAACTCATCTACTGCCTCTTCCCTTTCACTCCCAAAGGCTTAACAAATTTAATTGAAACTTGTAGGAACATGTCCTATTATTGTCAACCTAGCTTGTGTTATTTGTTTAACCTATTTTTGAGTTTGTGATCTAAAGCTTGGATTGTATCCTTTTAGTATTGTTATGGTTGTCTCATTAGTATTATTTGAACGTTGTAGTGCAATTGATCTCCATATTCCCTATGATTGTAGGAAAACATGTTGTAAATATGTTATTTATCAGCTTTCAATGTTCCTTTGAGCTATGCATTTAGCCATAATCTAAGTATTTCCCACCCTTCAAGCCTTTTTCTTTTCTCTTTCCTTTCATTTGTTTTCTTTGATTTGGTTTGTTGCTTCCATTTCCATGGCCTTTTTTTCACCGGATTCTTATATAGTCAATAAATGTGACCACATGAGATTATCAATAATCCATTAAGGATTCTTTGCCTTTGGTTGTCTATGTAAGTAGGCATGGTAATGTAATAGGTTTGCAAATGACAAGTTCTCAATATTGTTCACCTTATTTTGCAACTTTTGCAGAAGTTTTCCACGTTTTTAGTCCAAGTCAACGAATAGATCATCACTTTCCAAAATTTCTTCAATGGTAGTTGGATTCCTTGGCATTTCCACATAGTACCTTGAGTGAAAGAAAGGTTATCAAAATCTTTTCCATCTATTACTACACTTGTTCCTTCAATATTTATGAGGGATGTAAGAATAGATTTTCCCCCCCATCTAGGACTATCATTAGTTTTATCATTAGAATTAGAATTTTGTTCATTTGTTTTGATGTTCTTTCTTGTTGTATACATTCCACTAAGCAAATAATTTTTCATTCATTGCGCCAAGGTTTAAAAGCCAAATGCTTATGCCCTTGAATCTAGAGTTGATATTATCTTTGGTTAGTTTTTTGTCCAATGTTGTGTCTACCTAGGTAACCAACTTGATCTTGTTTAATTCTAAGTATCTATTTTGAATCATTACATTTTATTTTTTAATTTAAAATTTTGTTTTGAAGGGCTTGAAACAAAAAAAATGTAAAAGTTGTAATGTGTGTGACATATGACTTGGGAGTGTGACCATATTTAATTCAAATGCATGTGAGTGTGCTATCACCTATAAAGATCCATGAAATCCATGCCCATCTAGAATTGAAAGATGTTAATTTGTTTGAAAACCCACTTAGTAAAAATTTCTTGAAAAACCTTAGGAATTCCTTGAAAAAAAACATAGTCATCTAAGTTTTTTTCTACATTACCATATAGGTCCTTGGCTTGCACTTGTTGATAAAATCATGATCTCATAGTCTTTCACTTCTAAAAATGTACAATCATGGTAGAACTTGGTTTTTTTTATTGATTACATAGTTCATAGTCAACCATTCTTTAGATTTGGGGATGATGATATAAACTTGTTATGAAATCCACTTAACTAAAATGAAACCTCCACATGGTTTTCCTATTAGAATTCTTATCTTGTTTAAATTTTAAATGTGATTTAATTTGTACTTGTGTTTATTGTAAAATGTTTATAATTTTGATATGAGTTGTAGGATTGGTTAGTTAAACCTTAGGCTTTAGAAGTTTCTAGGCCGACTTCAAGATGTATGCATAATTTTGGATGCTTACATTGGAACCAATACCATTAGGAATTTTTAGATAAACCATTTCAAAATGGTGTGGGTCAACCTTGAATGACTTTTCCCACCTTGAACTTGGGTTGCAATGATGATATAAACAATCCACATTTTGCATGTTTAAAGTCCAAATAACAACATCAATTATGTCCTCTTCCTCTGTTAGGACACATGATGGGTTACTTTTCATGCACTTATTTGGTCTTGTCATTCAAATGGTCATATAATGATGACACTGGTATGTCCTAATGTTTGATGGCCTTCTTCATGGAAGTCACCTTTCTTTCCATTGCATCCATGGCCGTTTCAAATTGTTCATCTATCCATATGCCTTTAGGGCATGCAACAAGTTTTTATCATGATTTTAAAAAAAAATTGTATTGTTGTTTATGCAAGGGGAGGAGAAACATTATTTTCAAATTGATGCACATTTAATCTAACATATAGCTCCTTCTCTTAACATCCACATTGAACATGTGGCACTAGCTCCTTTTGGCTTTAGTCTCCAAAAGATGGGGCTTGTGTTTTTGGGGCCCATGAGAGGTATCCCATTGTCCTTCTTAAAATCGAACAAATAATACAAAAAGTTAGTTAGGTCAATAAACATTTGAATAACATGCCATTGTGTCACCCATGTAATATCAATAAGATATAAAAAATTTGCAAATTCCTCCCATTCCAAGTTTTGGTCTATTGTTGTTGTGTAAGCAATAGTTGTGAATTTCAAGCTATGAAAGCTGGTTGGAACATGTTGAAATATGCAATGATCAACTTGCTTTGTGTCGTTTCCAACCTGTATGACCACATGTTTGGCTACCCAATGATAATATAAGGACTTAACATATTTCTTCATGTAAAGATTGTTTATTTCTTCAATTCTCCTTTCATGAAACTTATTTATTTAAACTATTATGTTAATATTTTATATTGTTGTTTTAATAGTTCTATTCTAACTATTTTGCTAGATTCTCCTATTATTACTTTTTGCATTATTCTTCAAATTCTACATTCATCACTTTTTGATTTTTTTTTCACATCTACACTAGTTTCTTTTTATTATTCCTCTCAACCTCCTTCCACAAGGTATAAGAATCTCTAAAAAAATTTGGAACTCCTTTATTATAGATTTTAGTAAGGTGGACATGTTTTTTCATAGTTAAAAGGTATAAATGTTCATTCAAGTAAAACTTGTGCTAATCTATATGTCTTGATAAAATTGTGATGATCCTATCTTGGAGGGAAAATTTGCAAGTTTAAGAATCTTTTTGGTGTTCCTTAAACTCATTATAAATTTTGCATTACAATATCCCAAGCTTATAATGTGTCCTTTAAATTTGCTTATTTATTTGGATTCTTGCAAAAGCACCCCATAGATTGATTTTGCAACTTAGTTAGGGTTTAAGGCCTTATTGGTGATGTTCGACCCCTTTGAATGTAATAGATCATTCCCATGCCCAAACAATTTAGATGACATTATGAATTAAAATATCTATAAGTTTGTCCTATTTCACACCCTTAACTAAACACTTAAAGCCCCATACATACATATTTTTGCATGTTTATGTCGTTGTGTGTGCATCGTACCAAGACAATCAAAAGTTCATTACCAAACAATGATGTCACATAATGAACTACAAAATTTACAAATGTGTTTCATATGACATCCTTCACCAAACACTTAAAATCCCATGCATTGAAATATTTTTAAATTTGTGAACATTTGTGTGTGTTGGGATGTGACAACTTTAACACCAAATGTTTTTATAATCTTCATGAACACCTTGTTCAAGAGTGAATATTACATCTTGCATCCATGATAAATTTTTTATTATAATATTCTTGGTTGAAATATTTTGAAATTCCAATTTATTTTTTCCATGTGGTGTTCAATCAACAATCATAGTTTAACCATCATAAGGTGTTTGGCTAATTGGCCATGGGGTTTTCTATTCCTTAATCAAATGTTTGCTAAGGTGGGTTCAATGATAGGCGTAATTACCTTAGGGTTGAAGAACTCATTGGTTGTTAAATTAAAGAAAGTCCTATTGTCAAGACATTACACCTTAGACCTAAGGTTTTACCCACGGTTCTTTGATAACATGGCCTTCATTTATCCAAAACGCAAGGCTAAACCATTTTCCTACCTTTTCATATGCCCATTATTTTGGGAATGTTCCCACTTTAAGGCTTTACTTTACATACCTTTATACTCTATGGTGGGCCTTTCCACATGGAATAATGCCCTTAAAATAATGTTTTTGTTTCTTTTCAAAGTTGGACATTTCTTATGACATGGTTAAAGGGGTGACATGGTTGCCTTTTCTTCTTTCAAGATTTAACCCGTAGGTTCCAACATTTCTTTTCAAAAAATTTATATATAATGAACTCACCTTAGGTATACTATTTATTAAATTTAACATGGAGGATGACTAAATGTTGAATTGAACACCCAACCACTTTCAAGATGGTTATGAAAACTACCATCAACTTTTTCACTTCATGATTTAGAACCAATGTTTTTCTTGGCTAAAATAATGACTTCAATACAAAATATATGACACACACATCATACAAAGAAGTTAAGCACCATTATATCAAAGGTTGACCCAAAAAAGTTCTTAATTATAGTTAACAAAATAGTTGGATGCAACATTACAAGTGCTTTGATTATGAAATGAAAATATTAATGCATTATATTGATTTGAGTTTGTTTTTATATTTTCAACTATTTTTCTTCCTTTTTGTTGGGTAATGGATGGTTTTGGAAGTGTGATGGATTGACACCTTTTGAACCACTATAATAAAATGTGTCCTTGTATATCAAATGATTTCATTGGATTTTGAGTGAATTCTCTAGTCATAATGAACAAGATCTAATGGGGATGCAATGAATTCATTGGTCTAATGAACAGGGACTAATGAACTACATTCACATTTTGTAATAGTGAACATTTTTTTAATTTGAAAATTTATTCTAAGGGGTTAAAGAGTCATCACATTTTGTTTAAGAGCCTTGTGTTTGTTAGTTTTATGTGGAGGCATGAGTCATAATTGATTTATTTACAATTGAGTTTTATGGCATGCATTGAAAGAATACTTGGAAAAAAATTAATTATTTGAGAATTTAGAAAGATTTGCATTGATGACTGGAAGTCCTCTAAGGTGTTAGATAAATGTTCGAAAGGATTAGTAAGTTAATTTGAGTGTGAATTTTGGGAGTTTTATCTAAAAGGTTATTATATTGAGACTGGGAAGATGAAAAAAAAAGGTTGGTTCTAGCCAGATCTTAATAGTGAGATTTTTCAAGAGATTAACAATAAAAGAAATATGTTTTAGTTTTGAGGGGAAGGAATAACATACATATGGAATGAGTTGTGCATTGTGTGACTATTAAGATTGCTTGAAAATGTTGATTAGTTCTATTAAAAACTTATATTGTGCCATATAATGATCATATTCTAAGTTCCTATAATGGATTACCAATATCATGGTGGATAGAGTGCAACACTTGTCATCAATTTTGGTGAAAGACATTTTGGTAACTTCATGTGCATGTAATGAAAGAGGTTGAAGAGAGCCACAAGGTTAATGACAATTCCTTCAACATGTGTTTAGCAAATGAACTAAAATAGACCATGCAAATTGGAACTATAAGCACAAGGTGTTTGGATTGTAAACAACTCGGGTTAGAAGGAGTTGAAGAACATCACAAAAGGAGAATACATGGCAACACCAATACAACAACCTCAATACCTTATCTCAAACTAGTGAACCTTGATCTATTTGTCTACAAACTTGCATAAAATATGTGAATATTTCATTTTGGAAGGCTATGGATGAAATTACATGAAATATGTGAATATGGGATTGACTTCGCCTTGCTTCACTTAACTTCATTATAATCCTCATCTAAAATCTAGTTGAGATTTTACATTCAAATAAAAACCAATTGGTATGGATGTTTAGGTTGGATGTGACATTGACAAATATCTAAACCAAGATCACAACAAGATTATCACAACTTAAACATATTAATAAGACTTGATATTTTCAATTGCACCCCTTTGGGACCCCTATGATTGCACCCCTTCACCCTGCCCACCCCTCCCCCTTTCTCTTCCCAAAAGGTGTTAGCTCCCATATAAAACCATTGATTTCATCCATAAAATTGGATGGAGAGGGAAACATATGGATCTTCAATTTCTTGTTTTTGATTCTCACCCATTTTTGGGTGTTGGAGCTTTGAAATCTTGTCTATCCTTGGAAGGAAAGGAATTGTAGGAACCATTTCCTCTTGTTCCTTTTGGTCCTTTCTTTGCAAAAAAGGAAAATGAGGTTTGAAGTATCTTGTCAAACTTTGCAATCCTTCTTCTATGTGGGCATAAAATGAAATGCATGCCACTTGCCCCTTTTGTATGTGAAAACAAATTGATATTTAACAATACTTTAAAAACCTTTCAATTGAAAATGATTTGGTGTAGGTTTGGCCCTTGGGTTGGTGCTTTCACTAAAATAGAAAACCTAAGGCAAAGTAGTAGTTAGCCAATCCTTGTCTTTCAAAGATGACCCATGAACCTTATTCATACCCATCATAAAACATGAGATGAATATTATCATAAACGTATGTAAAACATTAAAAAAAATTTATAATGTATTTGGAAGGCACCACATATGCATGAATATTGGATTTTACACTTATTCCTTTAGAGTGAAAGAAAATTATGCATATTTATGGTTCATAAGATCTTTCCACCTTAAGGAGTAGGTGTAAGAATTCTCCTCTACACCTCATGATCAATTATCTTAAATTCACAATGAAGTTCATCTCTTCCTTTATCATAAGTAAAGTTCAAAAGTCTGAAAGATGTTTCCAAAATGCTTGGCCAAACTTGGCTACCACCTCATCCTAGGGCCCTGACTTTGAGAATGTTCCCCACCTACTTACCTACTCACATAGTATTATAGTAACCACTTACATTCCCTAACTATATTGGGATGAGACTTACCCACTTACATTGGTAATTATCTAGTAGGATAGGGTTTACAAGATACCAAGGTGGAACCTTGGTAACTTAGTTGTGGTTCTTCATCAACATATTAGTTTTGGTTCTAAGGATCATCCTCATGGTGAACAAGAGAAGTAGTGGATCTTCCAGTACAAGAGTGGAATATTTGGCCATTCCACTAGGTCACAAGTGTCAGCAATCACAACACCCAAAGTTGCAAAGTAGTGCTCATATCTTACAAAGTCACCTTAAACCCTGAATCCCCTGAGTTGTGGGAAGTGGGTAGCATAACATGGGAGGTCATATACAAACAATCAAAGGGCTTTTAGAAGTACTTCTTTCTAATTTGTACTGAAAACTCTTAGGAAGTTTTAGGTTTGTGGGCCTTGTGCAGTGCAGACTCCAAACAAGGAACTGTTGCATGATGTCATGAATCAAGTGTTTGCTACTGACAAGAATAGAATACTTCTTCTTCTTCTTCTTCTTCTTCTCCTTCTTCTTCTACTTACTTTCGGCCTCTGTCCCAAATCTAAAAGTCCAGCTAGAAGAAGCTGGCAGACAACCAATTTCAAGGTGGATTTTCCCTCAGGCACAAGTTTCAGTAGTCAGGATTTTTCCAGATTATACATATAACCCAGCAGCCACCAGTGCACCAGTCATTGGAAACCCTTTACAACACAGTTGTGAATGAACCACAACTTCATCCACAACTAAGTAAACCCTCCTACTTCCCCCTCACACTACCAAGGTTAAACTACCTATGTCAGGTGGGTAAGTATCATTGGTAAGTAGGTAGGAAATGGAAACAGGTATTGTGTAGGTACGTAAAAGTAGGTAAAGCATTTGGTGTCTTTGTATACTTTGTAGGTACGTAAGTAGGTAAGGCCTCGATGGGTAGGTAGATACATGTGGATGGTTTAGTATATTGCTAACCGCCGTGGTTAGCTATGGGATTGGAATATAACGAAAAAGTGTTGCCTATCCACAGACCATTCATCCTTTGGGTGGTGAGTGCACTGGTGAGTGCTGCTAAGTTCACTCTGGCAGAATTTTCCCAGCAAGATATAATTATATTGTTTGTGCAGCTGAGCTTCAAGCTCTGTTGAGTGAGTCCCACTGTCAAATGCTGTCCCAGTTTGACAAACGTGACAACCATGTACCAGACAATCCTGCATGAAATTTGCTTGGCAAGGATTCAGAAGCAGCAGTTGTCCAAGAGTATTATTGCAATCCTTTGTTGGATTGAAGAGAAAAGTCTAATATATTGCTCCACACCGTGGCATTCTCTCTCTCTCTAGTACAGACCTGGGTGGATTTTCATTCTGGAATTGGAGGCCATGTTGCAGCCTGTAATCTGTGTAGGGCAGGTGTTTCGAAACATCTGGTATCCTTTTCTGTTCTAATTTTTCTCCTAGTACTAGGCAGGTATCTGCCATGTATCACAAGGAAAAAAATACAATCTTTGCACTTGGTAAATCCCTCGGCCAGAAGCTTGTTTGGAATTGGGTCTGTGTGCTCAGCTCCATCTTCAAGGCCTTTGTTCTGGTAAGGCCCATGGCATTTGGTCTTTTACCTTACCCTAGACTATATAAATGTATATAATAAACGCTGCTTCACACTTTTATCTTTGCCTTTAAGTAGGTGAGGGCCGTAAGTTTGGTGCCTGGTCACAAGTCACAAACCCAACACTGGCATAAACTCACAGCAGATTTGTGTTGAGTGAGTTAGGCTATGAGAGATTTGTCCTGAATGAGTCTCGATGACAAAACTCATGCAGGGTACAAACTATAAACTCACTGCAGATTTGTTCTGTTGCGAAGTGAGTTAGGCTATGAGAGATTTGTCCTGAATGAGTTTGGATGACAAAACTCATGCAGGATACAAACTATAAACTCACTGCAGATTTGTTCTGTTGTGAAGTGAGTTAGGCCTATGTGAGATTTGTTGTGAATGAGAGCATCCATGACATAACTCACTCAGAACAAACAGAGAACAAACTCACTGCAGATTTTGTTCCAAAGTGAGTTATGCCGGATTTGTTTGGAATGAGTTAATGTGCCATATATAGAAACAACAACTGGAAGGAGATTGCTGAGCATAAGAAACAAATACCCATTTATGTACTGTTCACTATTCTGGAATCTGGACACTTGCTATGCTGAATTTGATGTATATAACAAGTTCACAACTTGGGCGTTAGCAGGTGATCTCTGATGATCCCCCTTCAATTAAGGGTGAATGAAGAACACATTAATGTGTCATGGGTGGCCTTGGAAGTTGGTGGTGCCAGATGTGGCCTTTTGCAATGATAGTTTGCACTATAGTTGGGTGACATGGGGGCAACATCTTGGCGTGAGCATGCCAACCTAGATGACCACTTTGCAATGGTGTTGAAATTGTGCTTCCAACCTCCAACACAATTTTTAGCTTTTGTGGGACCCAATAATGCACATTAGCTCCTTGACTTTAGTCATGAATAATATTGGGTTCTAGAAAATGCATATCACCTTAATATGGTAACATGAAGTCCAAAATTGTGAACCTTTACATTGAACATAATTTTATCTTTTGTGGGACCCAATGAACATAGTGTGATTCATATTAATTAGTTCATGGGTGCTTCTCACACTTTTTTTTGTTTTTTTGGGAGGGACCAAATTGGTTAGCCCATCACCAAGTCTGTTGGAAAATTGGGCACTCCTCAATAGAAGCACCTCTTTGGACCCCAGTAGCAAAATAGAAACAAATGTGCAAAACTAGTGCTCACCTTTTCAGTTTCTGTACATGGGAGTTGAACTTTGGGCAAACCATATGGGATGGAAGTGAGGTGATATTGGGAACATCTTGGGTATTGACTTGAGGGAACCCTATGGGAACATGGAGGGAACCCTATGGGAACATGATAGGAACACATTGAGAACAAGGGAAAAAATAAAAGCAAAAAGAGTGTGAGAAGCAGCAGCCCCCCCCCACCCAACAAAGAGAAAATCTGAACCCCTCATTAGTGCAATGCTAAGCCTTCTCATTGGCTGCATGAAACTTTTATTTCCAAATCTGTTTGTCAACATTTTTGGCCCTGGGCTAATGGCAGGGCACAAGTTGTGGGACATGGGTCACTAGCTACTTCACTTTGGTCATGAGTAAAATTAGGTTCTAGAAAGGAATATCACCTTAATATATTAATATGAAATCCAAAACCATTGTACAACCCACCTTGACAAAAATGCATCATTCATATCTCAAATTGAAATATGGATAATGGAAGGTAGAGCTTTCTAGTGCAATGTTGTGCAACCAACATTGACACAAATCCATCATTCATGTCCAAAAATTGAAATATGGAACCTAGCCATTATACTAGGACGTACTTCATTCCTTTCTCCAATTCCTTTTTCCTTCATGTTACAGTCAGGATTTTATTTTTAATGTTTTGAAAAGTTACACAGATTGTAGCCTAGCCTTAGGAAAGGAATGATTGCACTTTTTTGTGGAAATGTCAAGGCAAAGAAGGGAAATAATGCAATCAATTTCTATTTTTTGGCATCACAAATTTTGTGAGACAAAATGTTAATTTTTGTGAACCTTGTTGGTGACATATTTAGGGGTGATCTTGTTGATTACATATTTGAGGGTAGTAAGGTAACAACACTCCGGCGATCATTATTTTTGTGTGCATTCAAAATTGGCAGAAAATAGATAGTCAACAATGAAAATTTGGCTATAATACATAGCCTACATGGCACCTTACTAAATAGTTTCAACTAATCACAAAAGTAGGGGATCAAACCCTAGTTATAAAAAAATTGCTCATAAAATTTCTGGCCATTGCCACATAATATCTCTTGCAAGTTGATAGATTAGTAATGTCTTTAAACAAACGAGAACACATCTAGGGAAAGGATCATGAAAATAAAGGATCACATGGCTCCATGAAGATTGTGTTCTCTACTCAAGTACAACAACAAAAAATTAGAAAATCAAAACACTTGAAGACCATGAAATCAAAATAAAACATAAATTTTATAAAATAAAATCAAAGTTAAACTACCCAAGGCACCAAGGGATGCAAGCACTTGGTAATGGGCAACCTACAATTGAAGAGCCCTTAAGCATTGAAAACATATTAATGCTTGTTTGTTGGCCAAATACTCATAATTTTATCAAAAGAAAATTTTACATTGTAAAAAACAGAGTGCCCAAACATGTGAACACACACATAATTTTAAACACACATGATAAATGTTCATTCATCCTCCATTGGACACAACATTTGAATGAATCATGGT
>Ga0209611_10010996_pt1 | contig 13176 bp, 10 predicted proteins | sample S1TSphgellanicum_3_FD_187693 | JGI IMG/M metagenome (GOLD analysis project Ga0209611, IMG submission 187693) | Host-associated microbial communities from peat moss isolated from Minnesota, USA - S1T2_Fc - Sphagnum magellanicum MG (SPAdes) (version 2) | ecosystem: Host-associated > Plants > Peat... | reverse complement strand
CTTAAATTGTAGTTTACCTTGCTTGGAGGGACCCCACGAGATTTGCTGCTCAAAACTTCACCATCCCAGACTGTTTGGTCTGGTAAAATGCCTACTACTTTGATAGACTGTGGAAACTAGCCATAAAAACTTCCTGATGCTACCAGCAGGTTGCCACAGAACACATCAGATATTGGAAAATGGATAGACCTCATGTCCACAACACAAACTTCTCAGATTTCTCAGCCACCATAATTGTCTAGATTTGAAGTCCCATCCCAAGGCTGAGGGGAGAGATCCCAAATCCATAAGGTCCTAGTTACAAAACCTTCACCTACTTAATTTCCCGCTAGATTTTTCTTTTCATCTTTTCTAAATTTCCCTCTTTCTTTTTTGCTTTGTGTTTTTACCATAAACAACAGCTCTACAAAATGGATCTCCCAAGGCAAGAGGATGAGAATGCCACAAAGCGGATCTCTTGATGCAAGTACAACAAGTACATCTTTCTAAAAGAACATTCTTTATTTTAGGGATTTAAAAAAAATAAAAATACTAAACGATGAAAATGAAAACTATACCATCCAAAATGTGGAAGCACAATTGATAGGTTGTATTAAGCTTTTTTCATATTTCAAAAGGTACAGTGAAAAATTTGGGCAAGGGAGGGTCCAAAAAAGACATTAAGAAAAAACTCACTAAACTTTACATTAAGGAAAGACACCAAGTGTAGGCCTAAATGCTTCTAGCACAAGCTAAAATTCTTGGACCACAAACTAAAGTTCTTAAGAATATTTTAATCTTTAAAAAAATGCTCAAGCAAACCCTTGATTTTGTCTCCAGATAGATAATTTTGACCCAAGCTGGAACTTTGAGCTAGAAGAAATATATATCGCAATCTTAAAATTATATTTAAATTCTAAATATTTATTTGTTTGACATATGCTTGTTATGTACTACATTTGAAAACATTTTTTTATGATGATCAAGACATTAATTTTGTATCAAATATGTATTGTGAATTATGAATATTTCTCTCCAAGCATTAAGACTCTTGTTTAATATCATATGAAATGTTTGAAAAAGTAGATTATGTCATTTCTATTATTCCCATTGTCAATTGCTTTGAAAAAGTGGTCATTTTTCTAACTTTAAAGCTCTTTTAAGTTATTGTATGAATCTTATGGTGGAATGTATAATATGTTAAAATGTTCATACCACAAACCAAGATGTTTAAACTCCCAAGGGGGACACTTAGTGTAAAGTTTGGGATCTACATGTGTCAAATGACCATTTTTAAAGGGGCATTAGATAATTTTTCAACTTATTTTTTATCACCCTATTATTATTTAATTTTCTAATATATACATATTAATGCCACCTTATATTAATTATTATAGATTATTTCATATTATTACATATTTTATATTATAATTAAATTGATTATTTGAATGAAATGTACATTTTTAAAAAATTAATGAACTTATAATTTTTACCCAACCAATATATTGCATTCTATATTTTTACTCATGTATTTTATAATTTTTTTTACTAGTATCCCATCCCCATGCCCCAATTTAAACTACATGCAATAATGCATTAGCACAAGCCAAAATGCTTAAACCACAAGTCAAAAATGTTTAAGTTGTAGGTCAAAATGTTTAAACCATTAGTCTAAATGCTTAAAAATATTATAATTCCTTAGTCCACAAGCCAAAATGTTTAAACCATAGGTCAAAATGCTTAGACCACAAGTTAAATTTTTAAAAAATATTCTAGTTCCTTAGGTCACAAGCCAAAATGCTCATGCTTCAAGCAAAATGATTAAATCAATTTTTTAAAAAAATTCAAATAAAATTACAATTCAATCTCTTCCATCATTCTTTGTCTAATTAAATTCCCAATGTGACTATTACTTTTCCAATTTAGACATTGATAATTCTACTAGAAATTTACATTATCAATATGAGACTTTGAGTGTATTATGGAACAATGCATGGTTCAATAAAAGTAAGTCACAATAAATAGTTTTGATTGCTCGTTCACCAAGAATGGGATGGAAATTTTATGAAATATCTTTGCTCTTTGCATGTTGTCAAATTCACTATTGTAACAGTTCAAAATTTGCATAAAATTTGAATAGGATTTGCATGAATCATTTTTTTATGGTTACATATGCAGCTTTTGATTTTTTATGGTTATTAATATCACTTTTCTTGGTCATAGGTTTTTAATTTCATGCTAGCAAGTGTACTATTTCATGATGACATGGTACCATGAAATTTGCAACCCATGACACACAACTCCAATTGTGCAAAACATAATTTCATGGTTGCTCATTTCATCAATAAAATCTATTGACATTGGAACCATAATTCATAATTTAGAAAAATTCACAATCATATTCTTGATTTCATTTTGGGAATCATAATTGCGATAGTTTTAATCTATTGGTTAGGGCCAAAACTAGAGGTGTTTCATAAAAGTAAAAACCACCCTTGGAACATTGCTTTCCATAAAACTTTTGGGGTTGTCTTTGATTACAATTTTAAAAATTTGACCTCCAATGCGTTTTGAAAATAATTTTTGGATTTAGGAAACCTTCAATTGGAGCTCCATTCAATCTAATATTAGGTTAAGTTCCATTTATATTGCGTCCAATTAAAATTCATATATTTTCTAAATAGGTAGCCCCATTCATGGTATTAGTGTAGGCAAGAATTGAAAACAAACATAGTCAAGAAAAAAGAAATCCGCAAAGCCAATGAGCCAAGGTGACATTTAAGTGGAAAAAACCAAAAAACTTTGTGGATGATTTTCATCTATTGTGCTCATAAAATGGTTGGTCATGATAAGTTACTAAGTTGGACCAATTTCAAGTCCATTTCAATTGAAATTTTGATATTCATATGTAAATTTTCCATTACAGATTTTGGAATGTGGATCATAATTTGACAATCTTGATGTTTTAAATTATGAACAATTTAAGTTACATGGGTCATATATGTTTAAAATAGTTATTTGTTTTTGGATTTGACCATGTCGGAACGTTCCCAAACTATGTAGGCCTTTACTCCAAATCTAGTATATTAAAAAAAAACCTGAAAAAAATGGTGCGCATTTGTCAATTTACAATTTTTGGACTAAATGAGAAATATATATTGTAATCAAAGACAATTTTTTCTCTCAACAAATTAAATTAAGATTAATTTATTGAAGTTTTAACACTTTAAACAAAAGCTAAAAAGTTTTGTATACATTGGCAAATGGCAAAAATGGCCCACAAATGAAATATAATATCTTGTTCAATTGATTATAAGGTTATTATATATGTTGTATGAATTATGTTGAGGTTTATGTCAATTATTAAGTATAATGATCGAATTCATGAAGGGTGACATTAAGTTTATTTGGATGTCATGATTCAAAATTCACAAACATATATCAAACTTGTGACTCATGTTTGGCAAATTTTGTTGAAATAATTACCCCAATTTAAATATTTTAAGATGTTAACAATAGTTTTTATGTATATTACATTCACTAATGTGTTTCAAATTTACCTAGTGTTTTCAATGAGGTTTGATTTTTTAGAATTTCAACAAATTATTCTTCTTTTTTTTTCCTTTTGTTCAATTGACCCTCTTATATACTAAGTAATGTTAAGGGTGCAATCACAATCAAATGAGCTAAAAAAGGTGTTGGAGGGGAAAAAAAAATAGTCAAAATTGGAAAAATAATTATGTTTTACTATTTAAAACCATGGCAATCATAACAAGTTGTTCCTTTTTCACTCATATGAAGGTCAATGAATTCAAACCAAAAATCCATTTAATAAAATTTTAAGTTTAAATTTTGAATTAAAACCTTTGAAAGTGAACACCTATTGTATCAAAAAAAATGAATTTTGCAAAGGACTATAAAAAAGACTCATATAATAATAATAAATTATGGGAAAAAAATTGAGAAGATAAAGACCTATTAGTCACATTCGAAAAACACTCATACCCTAAAATATGTGGAATTCTAAGACTTTAAAAATTCAAAAATCTTTGTAAAATTGATTCAAAGTTTTAGAACTTCAAAATTTCTTTTACCACATATAAATGGGGTATAATGTACATGATGTGTTAAGAAAATTTGTATTTTATTACAAGAAAACATAAAAATTAATAAAATCAATTTGTGGTTATAATTTGAAATTGTCATCATTTTTAAAGGTGAAACATCAAATTTACAAGGAGTTAATGCACTTTCAAATTTTCATTTTTATTCAAAACTTATAAACAAAAAAACATGTTATGTACTCGGAAATTATTTTTAAAAATTATAGCAATTTACAAAAAAAATTGTTCAAAAATTCATTTGTATGAAAAAGCTATTTTTGGGCAAATAAACATAGTCCTTTTCTAAAGTAATGACATTGATTCATTGTATCTTGTTTCCAACTTTAAACATGAATCATATGTAAGATATATGAATTTCAAATCATGGTAGCCATTATATTGATAGGTATTCCATATTGAGGTGTATCCCATGTTCCTTTTGAAGAATTTTTGTTTATGGCCAAAGTGGCAATTGTCCATGGAAAGATGTAGAATATGTGGCAATCATCTAGATTAGGAAAACTTAACCAAAATCTAAGCCAAAATTATAGTCCAAATCTATAATCATCCTTCCAACATAATTTTGGTTAGACATTAAAATTCAGATATATGGTATAAGAAATTTTACCTTTCATAAGGTTGATTCTACAACTAAAAACCTTTAAAATTGCCTTTTTCATTTTGATTGTCTTTAGATTCACTTGTGAAAAAAACATTTGATGTATGCTATTGGAGACATATTGTGGTTAAGAGTTATATTTAATTTGTTGGGGTTTGCCTCCCAAGCCCAAAAGTTCTTTTGTAATGATATTTTTTCCATTAGTCCATCACAAAAACATACATGTTAATTTTTAGAAATCCCCAAAATTATCTACATTTTAATTCAAGCATAGATTAATATGAGTCCCAATTTTGGACCATTGATATAATTAGTTCCAAGAGGAAAATAATCAATGTGTATATACACATTGATTATTTTTCTCTTTGAATTAATTATATCAATATATGGGACAAAATGAAGTGATATTTGGGAACAAGTTGGGGAACACATGAGGGATTTTCATATGCAATCGGGAACTTAGGTTTCGGCAGGCATGTTCTATTCATATTCATGGGCTAGATTTATATGATGTTAAATAAATCAATATTTCCAAATCTAATGATCATGCAAGGAAACAAAATTGGAGCACTATGTTATATTATGGAAATTTTTGAAATGACAAAACAAGAAGCTCTATTAGGATTGCAAATGGAAATGGAGGGGGTTTTCAAAACTAAGAGAACATAACAAAAAATGAATGATACTTGTAACCTTTGAAAGTGACACCATTTCCCTTTCTCATGAGTAGCATAGGATGATAAACAATACTTATTCATATTTAGAGCTATTTTATACCATACAACAAAAATGCAAAAGGAAGAGGACATGTTGCCAAAAAAGGGAAAATGTAAAATGAAATATTTGATAAAACCTATGCAAATTTATCCAATACACAACACTTGAGTTATGCAGTTGGAGTGGTAAGTCAATTCATGCAAACATCACGAAAGCCACATTTGGATGCAGTGAGGCGCATACTGAGGTACATAAAACATACCTTGTAGTGTGGAAATTTTTTATGAAACCAAAAGCCAGTTACAAGTACATGGATACATGGATGCTAATTGGGCTTATAATGTTTCAGATAGAAGATTAACTAGTGGTTTCATGTTTTCTTTTGGAAGTGGTGATGTTAGTTGGAGTAGTAAGAAACAACCAACAATTGCACTATCAAGCACGGAGGCAAAATACAGAGGTGTAGCAATTGCTGCATTTGAAGTAGTTTGGTTACAAAAACTACTTTCAGATTTCGGAGAGTCGGTGGATGCTCCTGTTGTCATTTATTGTGATAACATCAGTAGCATATTACTTGTTAATAAACCCGGTCTATCATGCTAGGATAAAGCACATGAAGGTGCACTACCACTTTATTAGAGAAAAAGTTCTAGCAAAAGAAATTGATTTTATTCATGTCGGTACTCAAAATCAAGTTGCTGACATTTTCACAAAGGCTTTATGTACAGAGAAGCTAAAGAGGTTTAGAAAAATGCTTGGTGTACTAGAAGTGAATTTGAGCTTGAGGGGGAGTGTTGAGAATTCAGGCTTAACTAATTAAGTTTCATTAGTTACTGGAGTAAGAAAATAATTAGGTTACTTTCACAAGGTTGAATTATTTTCTTTACTTATATTAGTTTGGTTATTTGTGGTTTGGTTTTTTAGTTAAATACCTTGGTGTTGATGGTTTGGCTCTCTTTTCTTCATTGCACAAGTTTGTGTATTTCATGTGACAAGAACCTTGAAGTGTTTTTGATGTTATGTTTCGTGTTGTGAGCATCATGTTGTAGTTTCCTTTCAATAAAAATTTATGTTTGCACTTGAGTAGATCTCCTATTTGTTAACAAAAAAGAGGTATTCAATGTGTTGGATTATTTCCTTTCATTCTTAAAGAAATATGAAAACAAGAAAACCCATAATAGGATATTTTTGATAGTAGACCCCAAGTTTAAGAGTTTTCATAAAGTATCTTCATTTGTTGGAAAGGAACAAGGTGTTACTCTTGTTGAAGAATATGATAAAAAAACCTTGTATCCTATGTTGGTCAAATGCCTTGAGCATTTACATCCTTTGGTAAGGTTAAATAGGAATTCTACTAACTAAGACATTTTTTAACAAGATTGTAATTTGGATATTTTTTAATAAACTGCAAGCACAAATGAAGCAACAAAAAAATTTGTGAAAGAGTTATTGATTTTTAAGAGATTGATTGAATGTTAAAGACATCAAATGTCTTCTTTAATGGTGGTAGAACATGAAGCAATGTTTTCTATAGTTGGATTTTTAGCCTCGTATACTTTGGGTGCTATTGGATCTCACATTGAAACAAAAAAGAATTTTGTTTTTGGCTAGAATATTTATTAACCTTAGGAAATGTTGTTCGCAAATTGAAAAATTTAAAGAAGTTGATATTTATCAACAAAACCTAGCCTAATGATCTTAGAATAGGTTGTAAGTTTTCATTTCACTTACTAAAATTCCTTGAAAAGGATGTAGATTTACAAAAGGAGTTAAAAGAATTTCAAGGTGAATTTGAAAAGGATGAAGTTGTTGAAGTGTAAAAGTTCAATAAATATTTTTTTTTTAGTGTTAAAATTTTTTTTTATAACAATGTTATAATTTTTTCATTAATAAAAAAAATTGAGATTTTTAAATTTCATACATATATATATATTCAGTTTGTGAAAATTGACTATTCTCAAAATTTTGAAAATCGACATAATGCGAATTGGTTTAATTTATTTTTAAAAATATTGATACCCTTGCTCGAAAAATATATTTTAGGGTAAAAAAGTGAAAACTAAACCAATTTATAAGTTGTTTTATGAAAACTGGATCCAACAAGTAAAAAAAAAATGTGATACCTGCCCAGCATGGGTCTTGACATATTCCAACTCTTGACAATGATAATGCAATGGTAGGTATCAAATGTCAACTAACAACTAGTGTGAATCAGACACAAAATGTCAAGGGACAATGGTGCGAACATTATGATTACAAACGTTAAAATTGTTAGGACTTAATGAACTGGCCTTAATGTAATGTTAAGACGATGTTAGGTATAGGACCTAGCACTAGATGTGGCATGGTCTTTATTCAATTGCATTAAAAGAAGCAAGAATAAAATAAAACATCACAAGAGATTTTTTGAAAATACTAATTAAAAAACATATGGGACCCCTAAATATAATCTTTCACCCATTACCAAGGAACCATCATGTGCAAAGAACATTTTAAACCTTTGGAACTTTATAAAAGCATAACACATGTTTTTACTTTTAAACTCTCAAATGGGTAATTATATTGGGTTAACTTTAAAGTACTTCCTAGATGAAGGGCCCTAATGAATGTGATAGCCTAAAACTAGGTCAAAAAACTTGAATATCACCTTCAACTAGCCTTTAGGAAAACCCAAAAAAAGGTTCCTTCCCACCATGATGAACTTTTAAATTTTCAAAAATCTTATGAAATGGAGGTACCTAAATTGTGGGAAAATATGTACCTTCCATTTCATAAAATTCTTGAAATTCAAAAAAAGATCAAAATGTTTACATATGCTTTGGGAGCTATGTCAAATTACACATACAAATTTTTCAAAGGTGATTTTTCTCCTATAAAAGTTAGTTGTTTAAACTTGGGAACCAGTGCTAAAATCATGATTTTGTGTAGCAATAAGATAACTACATTTTAAATGTACAGTTTAAACCAAAAATACAAAAAATCATCCCCATTTGGGATGGAAGTAATTTCATTGGATTAGCAAATGAACATTTACCCAAATTGAAGTGGAATTAATTTTTTTTACAAGGTTAATTAAATATAAAATTTCAAAGTTTGGACACCTAACCACCTATAATGGAGAGTTAGGAGGCCCATACATACAAACATGCAACCCTATTTTAAACATGGACCTTTTTATATCAAATCACAATGATGTGTTTGATCCATCACTTCTTAAAATGAGGATAAAGAGGTGTCACTAATAGAAATAGGCCAAAATGTAACCATTCAATTTGTGATTATGTGCAACTAATTGTCACTTGCAACTAACTAAGTAACATTTACAACTAAAAGTCAAGTTACCAATTTTTTACAACTATGTTGTGACTATGTTACAATTAATGGCTTATTCATTCTTTCAAAGGGATGATTTTAAACATATTTTCATCCTAGAAAGCCATTACATGGCCCATTAGTTGCAAATGTGACTAGAATTAGGTGTAGCCCTTTCAGCATGCAAAGGCATACTAGATGTATTTTAGGATCTATTAGCGGGATACTAAAATGTACATGTGTACAATGGGGTTATGTATAATGGATGTATTGAAATCATATGTAGCTCATATTTAAAACATATCAAAATATATTAATTAAACATAATATCACATATGTATAATATGCATATATTAAAATTTTATTTAACTTATTTATATACAGAATATATTTCAGCCATATTACATATGTTTCCAAAGTTTTTTTTATTAAGGTTAAATGACTTTGATATTAAGGTTTCATCAAATGTTTATTGAAGGTATGTTAAATTATAATTTAGTTACATGTTTTAATATGTTTATATTAATAAGTAATAATTAATAAAAGTTACAAGTTCATTGATTATTTAATAGTAATGATTCATTAACAATCATTAGTCAATTCATTAATTAGTTGATAATTAATGGTTTATAGTTATAATTTATAATTAATACCTAATGTATAATAATAGTTGATAAATATTAAAGATTAATTTATTAGTTATTAATTAATCACAAATAATAACAATAAAAAATATTAATAATTGATAATTCAATGTTTATCAATTATTTTAAAATTAATAGTTAAAATTTATTAGGTAATCAACTATTTAATTACTTATTTCGAATTTATGAATTTTGAATTGATACCTTTAAACTAGCTAGTCAATTAATTTAATCATAATATTATTTATTTATTTACTTTAATAGTATTATTTTATTAAATATTTTATAAAATATTAAATTTTATTGATCAATTAGTTCTATTAGATATTTAATTAACTGATAATTATTACTAAGTACTTATTATTGCTATTACTAGAGCTATTACATATAGTGGAACAATAAATAATTAATAGGTAGGTTGATAAATGAATAGGCGACTAATTAATTAGGTAATTAAGTAGTTATCTAGCTACTTAATCTTTTTTTCTTTATTTATCTATTTATTTATTCTACTTTATGCATAAAATTACTTTCTTACTTTACTTACTTATTATTTACTTTATTTTTTTCCTTATTTTTTTTCTTTTTATAATCATGCCTTGTAGGATTTGAACCTACAACATCAAGTTTTGGATACTTGTGTTCTACCAAACTAAACTAAGAATGTTTCTTTACATCAAAGAAATATAAATAGAATTTTGAATCAAATTGAAACTTAAAAATATTATGAGTTCAATGGGAAAAAATGATTTGTAATTATATACTCCAAATTTTTGAAGTTCTTTTCTTGCGATTTGAATTTATCACAAAATATAAAGTTTAGGGTAGGGATGACAGATTTGAACCTATGACATTTTGTACCCAAAACAAACATGCTACCAAGTTGCAACTTTAGTTATTTTCTTAATTTACTTGCTTATTTATTTACTTTAGTTAACTATTTGTTTTCTTACTTTACTTACTTATTTACTTGCAAAATTCAAATTATCCCTTTTTTTTGTGTTTGATTTCCATCTTGAACACTATATAACAAAGGTTTTTCACCTTCTAATTTCATAATCTAATGATGTGGCAATGGGGATGAGCTAAAAGGCTTAACCCAAACGGAAAATTCAAAAGAAATTAGAAATAATAATGTACCTAACCCTTCACTTACATACCTTTTTAAATTGTCTACCTACCAACCTACTTAATAAGAAGGTATGTAATTAACCTAGGTAGGTAGGTTAAAGCAACCTACCTACCTAGGGCCTACCAAGCAATTCACCTAGTTCAACCTATATTAATATGTCATGTGGCAAAATTATATTGTGCCATATGTCATGATCCAAAACCATCTAAACAAATGAATTGGAAGTTTTAGATTATTTGAAATTAAGATGGATTAATCAACCACATGCTACCATGTGTCAAAATATGGTTCCAACATGTGCCATGGTTTTGGATGTCACCAAAATAGTTGCACCTTAGTTGCAAATGCCAATACACATGGGTTATTCCATACAATGGATGAAACCACATATATATTTTGTACTTTGTCCAAAAATTGATGATATGAACATGACATCATCAAATTTATGATTAATTTGCGCTTATGACTAGTTTTAGGCAATTACGGGGTTTTTAGTTGCAAAATGTCATTTTGACTAAAAAATAGTCACAAACATTAGTTGCAAATTTGAGTTTATTTTCTAATGTGCTATGCACTTGAATGCTATGACTGCATTGTCACAAAACTTTGCAAGTGTGGTTGTAAATGTGTCACAATGGCAAACTTTCATTACATCATTCCATCTATCAAATGGTGCACACAAATCTAGTAAAATCTCTACATTTGTCTTTTAAACCAACAACTAATAACTTGAAATGAAACTTGATTTGTATGCAAAACAATTAACCATTTTCAAAAAATGGACATTAAAAGATCCTAAATTACATGTTGGAATTTGCTGGTCATTGAAGCTTCACATAACACATTGTTAGTGCAATGACATTGTAGCACATTGTTGGTTTGGCTTGTGCGTCATTCCACATGGATCAATCCTAGAGTTCTTCTATGAACTCAATGTGTGCCACCTATTTGCCTTCCTTCCTTGCTTTTCTTTTTCAATCGTTTTTGTGGTGTTGAACTTGCAAATTCCCAATGTGATTCCATAGAATGGAGCTCAGTAAGCTATACCCATGTTGCTATTAAGGCCAACAACTTAGTAGGCTATGAGCAGCTCCTTAGTTGCCCCCTTTCGCTTGGACCTAGATGGGGCTTCAAGTAAGGTCGCAAATTGACCAATATGGTTAAAGTGCAGGAATAGGGTCTTGGATGTTATTGCACATGAATACATGGACTCTTCTAGTTGCAATCATGGATGTGAGCAATTTCCATTGCCACTTAGGCATGGATTATTGGCTTCAAATGGTGGGTCACAATTAAACCTTTCAATTTCAACAAAATAATGAAAGACATTATCATTAAAAATGTTAGATTCAACCAAAATTTCCTCGACGTGCAAATCAACTTCGTCAAAATGAAAATTAGGTGCTTCCATATCCATAAACTATTTTGATAGTTGCATCTTGCCTAGCATAGCTTTTAGATTCAAAGGCCAAATTCTAATTGTTTTGAAACCTTTGTAAATATTTTGTGGGTTCAATGTTTTTTTCAAAACTAAAGAAACCCAATGTGCCAAATCTTCTTTTTTGGCACCTTTCCCTTTGTTCATTAGTGTCCAAACATCCATGTATGTTTTAAATGCAATTTTGAAAGGTTTGAAGCATGCAACATTTAAAGGATGGAGTGCATGGCTAGTGTGTGATGGCAAGGTCAATAAATCCAACCCCACCTTCCTAGCCTTGTGCACAACATCAATTGTGACATGTGAATTATAGCCATCTAAAACCAACAAGTGTTGATTCGTGGTGCATATATTTCCATTGTGCACTTGAACATATATTATGAAGTGCAAAACCCATTGTCAAAAGAATGGCAATCATCGATGCTTTTGGCTACATAGCCATTGTTATGTTGGATTCACACCTCTCAATGAAGTTTCAACGAAATTGTTTACCTTGAAAAATGTAAAAAATTGGAAGTGATTCACCTATTGCGTTGATGTAGGATAACATGGACAACCAATTTCATTCATTTGGTGTGATTGAATGCACAAATCTAGAGCTAGTTTGAACTAGAACAAGCACACTTCCATTTCAACATGCTTAACCACCTGATTTATCATAGTTCTAAATTTGAATTGCTTGATAATGGTGTGTGTTGTATGCTTCTATTAAGTTAACATAGAAAGATGCAACATTTGCTAGACATAGACCTTTTGTAAACCTTGGGTGACTGTCAATGACAAGTCATGATGATGCCTCTTGAACTGCCTAAGTCACCCCCATCCTAGGATCCCATTTTTAAATGGTGTGTTTATCTCCTATGTAATTTATGTTATTTTTAATTTAAGTTGTGTAAGTGTTAGCAAATGCCCAATCACATGCACCTTTTTCACATAAAAGACTAGTTCATCCACTTTTGCTTTATGTAATACTCTTACTTTCCCTCTTTTCCTAGATTGTGTAAGTCCATACAAATGGTTGCATAATGATGTGGCAAGCACGCCCCACATTCAATTAACAGTGTGGATCTTACATCTACTTTCGACAACTTCAATTGATGCCTTCAACCTAACGTCCTTCTAGTTGTCGTTTTTCCATCATCTTTTTTCACCTCTCAAGTTGATTAGTGAGTTTGCCTATTGTTGTGTTCCTTGACCCAAGTGGTGTGTGTCGAAAGGCATCAACTTTCTAT